>ENA-ORXR01000083-ORXR01000083.1-marine-metagenome-genome-assembly--contig:-NODE-83-length-139496-cov-8.896176_pt1 | contig 139496 bp, 106 predicted proteins | sample MGYA00237866_ERZ511479 | MGnify/ENA metagenome assembly ERZ511479 | reverse complement strand
ATTAAAGCTTGAACTTGTAGAAAAAGAAAAACCTCTCAAAAACAATTGTTCTGAGAGGTTTTCTGTGGTCCCACATGGGCTCGAACCATGGACCCCCTGATTATGAGTCAGGTGCTCTAACCAGCTGAGCTATAGGACCTGCAAAATGCGGTTGCAATATTACTATTTATTTTTTGAGGTTGCAAGCAAAAACAAGCGCTGTTTTCTTTCGTTACTCCTTTATTTCTTGACATAATTCAACTAACACCCCATTCGCCGTCTTTGGATGAATAAAAGCAACCAATTTATGATCTGCACCTTTTTTCGGGGTTTCGTTCAAAATTACAAAGCCTTCTTTTTTTAAACGTTCAATTTCTGAAACAATATCATCTACAGCAAAGGCAATATGATGTACGCCTTCTCCCTTTTTTTTTAGGTATTTGGCGATTGGGCTCTCTTCATTCGTGGCTTCTAGCAATTCAATTTTGTTCGGGCCCGACTTGAAAAATGAAGTTCGAACACCTTCAGAAAGTACCTCTTCAATTTTATAATGCGCTACCCCCAACAGTTTCTCAAAAAGCTGATTCGATGTCTCCAAATTTTTAACTGCAATGCCAATGTGTTCTATTTTTTTCATGCTGAATTTGTTAATGCTGAATTTAATTCAGTAGTTCAATAGCTGAGTTTATTGTAGATGCTTGCCTAATAATACAAAAATAAGGGGATAACTCCGTATTTTTGCCCTATGGAAACACAACGGCAAAAAAAGATTGCGGGGGTTATACAGAAAGATATCGTTGATATTTTACAGCGTGCTGCTATTGACGGTGGCTTAAAAGGCACCCTTATTTCGGTCTCTAAAGTTGCGGTTACAACTGACCTTTCGATAGCCAAAGTATATGTAAGTATTTTTCCTGCAAAAGACGCGCAAGAACTATTAGAGGGTATCAAATCAAATCAGCCTTTAATCAAGCATGAACTCTCACAACGTACACGAAATCAATTGCGTCGCGTACCTGAATTGTTATTTTTCTTAGATGATTCATTAGACTATATCGAAAACATTGAGAAGTCTTTAAAAGGCGAAGAGAACCCAGTAAAGAACCCTGATTTGTTGGAAAAAAGAAAGAAATCTTAACTTGAATTTTCCCTTTTACATAGCGAAACGATATGTACGTTCAAAAAGCAGCCAAAACGCTGTAAACATCATCAATTTCATTACTTTTTTAGTGATTGTTATCGGTTCTGCTGCGCTATTCATCGTGCTTTCTGGCTTCGCAGGATTAAAAACCTTTAGCCTTTCTTTTACGAATGTATTCGACCCTGATCTAAAAGCTCAACCGATTACAGGCAAGTTTTTTTCCATTTCAGATTCCCAAGAAAAACAGCTTTCTGCCCTAAACGATGTAGCGTCTTATGCCAAAGAAATTGAAGAAAAAGTATTCCTACAACACCGCGAAAAAAGTGAAATTGCCTATATCAAGGGTATTGATGAAAACTATACCCAAACCATTGCCGTCGATAGTACTATATATTTTGGCGAATGGCGGGTTGATCAACAAGAAGGTGTGGCTGGTATAGGCCTCGTCAATTCTTTAGGGGTTAGTGTTGGCTATGCCAAAAACCCTTTGAAAATTTTAGCTTTAAAACCTGGTAAGGGATCGCTATCACAACAAAGCCTGGCAAATAGCTATAATACCTTACCCTTAATTATTAGCGGCGTTTATCAAGTAGAAGAAAGCCTAGATAAAAAATATGTTTTTGTTGAATTACCCTTAGCACAAGCCCTTTTAGAAAAAGACGATACTAAAATATCGGGTATCAATTTTAAGCTCAAAGCAAGTGCCAATATTATGCAAGCCAAAAAGCAAATAGCGGCTATTTTTGATACTAAAGTCATTCTAAAAACAAGAGAAGAACTCAACAGCTCGTTATACAAAATGTTGAATACTGAAAATGTAGCCACCTATCTAATTTTCACTTTGGTACTAATTATTGCACTTTTTAACGTGGTAGGTGCTATTATCATGATGATTTTAGACAAACAGCAAAATTCAAAAACACTATTCAATTTAGGCCTTACTATTAAAGAATTACGCCGCATCTATTTTGTGCAAGGTATTTTGGTAACTTCTATTGGCGGAATCATAGGCGTGCTAATAGGAACCCTTCTCATTGGTTCACAGTTGCTTTTGGGTTGGGTGAAAATAGGATCGATCGACTATCCTGTAGAACTACAGTTGATGAATGTCTTAATCGTATTAGGTACCATCACGGTATTAGGTATTATCGCTTCAAAAATTGCAAGTAGCCGCATTAACAAAAAGTTAGTGTCGCTTTAAATACGACTGAATTCAAAGTCACCAAACTTTTCAAGAACGTCATCAAAAGCAGCAAATACATCAGCAGATGCATCACTCGTTACCATTTTCATGCGATAGGGCTTAAAATCAGGAATGCCTTTAAAATAGTTTGTATAATGTCTACGTGTTTCAAAAACACCTAGCTTTTCACCTTTCCAAGCAATAGCCATTTCCAAATGACGACGAGCAGCAGCAACACGTTCTACCATCGTAGGTGGTGCGGCATGTACGCCCGTTTCAAAAAAGTGCTTCACTTCTTTAAAAAACCAAGGATATCCAATACTCGCCCTGCCAATCATGGCCCCGTCAAGTCCGTAGTCGTCGCGCATTCGCATTGCAGCTTCAGGACTGTCAATATCTCCATTTCCAAAAACAGGAATATGCATTCTAGGGTTATTCTTTACCGCAGCAATAGGTTTCCAATCTGCAGCACCTTTATACATTTGAGCGCGGGTGCGCCCGTGAATGGCAATAGATTTACAGCCTACATCTTGCAAGCGTTCTGCGACCTCAACAATTTTTATAGAGCTTTCATCCCAACCTAATCTGGTTTTTACCGTAATAGGAAGGCTCGTATGTTCCACCATTGCTTTAGTTAGTGACACCATCAAATCGATATCTTTTAGAATGCCCGCACCGGCACCTTTACTCACTACTTTCTTAACGGGGCAACCAAAATTAATGTCAATAATATCGGGTTTTGAGGCCTCTACAATCTCTACCGATTGCAGCATAGAATCTAAATTGGCGCCAAATATTTGAATACCTACGGGACGTTCTTTTTCATAAATATCGAGTTTCATAACGCTTTTGGCGGCGTCACGAATAAGTCCTTCTGAAGAAATAAATTCGGTATATACTACATCAGCACCTTGCTCTTTGCACAAGGCACGAAAAGGAGGATCGCTTACATCTTCCATCGGTGCTAGAAGCAACGGAAAATTAGGTAGTTGTATGTCTCCTATTTTAGGCATTGGCCAACAATCATTTTTTTGGACGGCAAATTTACGAAAATTTAAAACTTCACTCCAACTTCAATCTTTTCGCCCTTTCTATCAACAATTACCTTGGTAGCATTTCCTGTTTCGAAAGTTGATAGCGCCCGCATATAGCTCATCATATCGGTTACTAAGCTATCGCCTAATTGAACCACTACATCGCCTTTTTGCAAGCCTGCTTTTTGAGCGGGTTTGTCTTCACTAACACCATCAATGCGCATACCTTTGCCATCGAAAAGATAATCGGGTACCACGCCTAAGGCTACCTTAAAACGAGGAACTTCTTCGCTCTCGTTTTTGGTCTTTTTAAAAGTCAGCTTGGGTTGATCATCCAATTCTTTAACCACTTCATATATATACTTGCTAATCATTCTCATTCCCTCATAATTCAACTTCTCGGTATCATCTGTAGGTTTATGGTAGTCTTCGTGTTGCCCCGTAAAAAAGTGTAAAACGGGAATATCTTGAAGATAAAAAGAAGTATGATCTGATGGCCCTACTCCAGATTCTTGCAATACTAATTTAAAGCCCAAGTTTGAACTATTCAGAACCTGAGGCCAAATAGGCGTCGTTCCTGTTCCGCTAATTGAAAGGGTTTTGTCTTCACGAAGCCTTCCAACCATATCCATATTAATCATGTAGTTTGCCATTGGTAAATCAATTGTTGGGTTTTTAGTAAAATAATTACTGCCCAACAAGCCCATTTCTTCCCCAGAAAAAGCCATGAAAAGATAGTTGCTTTTGGTGAGCGAATCTTTAAGTTTTTGAGCAAGTTGTAGCATTACACTTACACCACTAGCATTATCATCTGCTCCGTTATGAATAGCCTCCCCTTCACGATATAAAGAACCTTCACCACCTAAGCCTAAATGATCGTAATGTGCGCCTATGATAACTGTTTTAGAAGCTTGGTTATCAATATAACCTAGCACATTGGTGCCTGTTATGGTGCTATCGCCTGAAACAAATTGTGCTTCTGAATGTGGGTCTTTCTTAGGTTTGAACGTAAAGGTTTGATAATAAGTTCCCGCATTTCCTTTCGGTAAAAGTCCTATCTCAATCATCCGCTTTTGAATATAATCAGCAGCTACAAGTTCTTCAGGCGTCCCTGTTTCACGACCTGCTAAACTATCATTGGCCAAAAAAGACACATCATCTTTCAAAGTAACTACTTTAGGTATTTCTGTTTTACAGGATACAATAGCGAACAAAAACAGCGATACTATGATATATTTCAACATTTTGAATGTAATTTTGGATAAATATAAGCTCGAGACGCTCCGAGTTAAACAAACTTAACATTTCAAAGCAAGCCTCAGAGCATTTATTCTCGATTATCAAGCAAAATTAAGCATCCTATGAACAAAATTTTAATCTTAGTAGTACTAATCGCTTTCGTGAATTGTAAATCTGAGCCAAAAAAAGAAGCGGTAAAAGATGAAAAAGAAACTTCACTAATGGCCGGAAGCGATACCCTCATATATCCTGAAGAAAAATATTTTAAGTCTATACGTCAAATCACTTTTGGCGGAGATAATGCAGAAGCCTACTGGAGTTGGGATGACAAGCAAATGATCTTTCAATCAAACAATAGTAATTGGGGTTTAAACTGTGATCAAATGTTTTTGATGAATATTGAAGACAATTTTAAATCTTCACAACCACCGATGATTAGCACCGGAATGGGCCGCACTACCTGTGCCTACTTTTTGCCTGATAACAAACATTATGTATATGGCTCAACCCATTTGGTCGATAAAGAATGTCCAGAAGTTCCGTTACGAAAAAACGGAAACTATGTATGGCCTGTATATGATTCGTTTGACATTTTTGTAGCTGATTTAGCAGGTAATATTACCGCCCAACTGACCCATGAAAAAGGCTACGATGCAGAGGCAACGGTTTCACCCAAAGGAGATAAAATAGTTTTTACCTCAGACCGTAGTGGTGATTTAGAACTCTACACTATGAATATTGATGGCTCTGATGTCAAACAAATTACAGATGAGTTAGGCTATGATGGGGGTGCTTTTTTCTCCCCTGATGGTACTCAATTAATTTTTAGAGCTTCTCGCCCAAAAACGGAAGAAGCAATTAAAAAATATAAAGATCTTTTGGCTGACGGATTAGTAGAACCTACTGATATGGAGCTTTTTATCTGTAATTCTGACGGTTCAGAGCTCAAACAATTAACCTTTTTAGGCAATGCGAATTGGAGTCCGTTTTTTCATCCTTCTGGTAAGAAGATATTGTTCTCGAGCAATTTTGAAGCAGAAAAAGGCTTTCCTTTCAACCTTTATTTTATTGATGTTGATGGTAAAAATTTAGAGCGTGTAACACATGGCGAAACCTTTGATGCTTTTCCAGTTTTCTCTAACGATGGTAAATATTTAGCCTTCTCAAGTAACCGAAATAATGGAGGCACGCGCGATACCAACTTGTTTATTGCCGAATGGCAGGAATAGAACTTCCTTTTGAACCCTTAATTTTTGGCATTAAGATCAATATGCACTTGGTGCTAGAGTATTTGGCCTTTTTTGTTGCCTTTAGATATTATGTTGTTCTTCGGAAGAAAAGTGCTGATACGATTTCTTCAAACAATCGTCTTTCTATCATTATCGGTGCTATTTTTGGGGCGCTTTTCTTATCTCGGTTGGTTGCCTTTTTTGAAAACCCCGTAGTTCATTATAACTCTGGATGGATTTATATTTTAAATAATAAAACCATAATGGGTGGTTTGTTTGGCGGGTTATTAGGGGTCGAACTAGCCAAAAAGGCAATTGGTGAGCAACAATCTTCTGGCGACTTATTCACCTTGCCCATAATCTTCGGAATTATCGTGGGGCGAGGGGGATGCTTTTTAGCAGGAATCAAAGAGTTTACCTACGGTGTTGAAACGTCTTCTTTTTTAGGGATGGATCTTGGGGATGGTTTGCTAAGACACCCCATAGCACTCTACGAAATTGTATTTCTAGTACTACTGTTCATATTCATTAAGCAGCTTCAAAACCAACCAAAGCGTCTAGAGAACGGAATGCTATTTAAAATTTTTATGATTTCGTATTTTGCTTTTCGGTTTTGTTTAGAGTTTATCAAACCAAATATCTTTTTCCTTGTAGGCCTAAGTAGCATTCAAATATTATGCTTAATTTGTTTTATGTACTACCATAAAACCATCCGAAAAGGAATTGTTTATGCCGGAAAGAAATTACACCTATTATGATTTTACATTAAGCCTTTGTCCTGATTGTTTGCGTCGTGTTGATGCAAAAATCGTTTTTGAAAATGAAAAGGTGTACATGTTGAAGAACTGCAAAGAACATGGGCGTTCAAAGGTTTTAATTGCAGATGATATTGAGTACTACAAGAATATTCGCAATTATAATAAGGTATCAGAATATCCAAAAACTTTCAACACCAAAACCGATTATGGCTGCCCCTACGATTGCGGATTATGCCCTGATCATGAGCAGCATTCTTGCCTTACCGTAGTGGAAGTTACAGATCGTTGCAACCTTACTTGCCCAACCTGTTATGCAGGTTCTTCACCCACCTACGGAAGACATCGAACGCTAGAAGAAATCAAAAAAATGTTAGATGTTATTGTCAAAAATGAAGGAGAACCTGATGTGGTGCAGATTAGCGGAGGTGAGCCAACCATTCACCCCCAATTTTTCGAAATTATGAATTATGCCAAGTCTTTACCCATTCGCCATTTAATGGTCAATACCAACGGCATTAAAATCGCCAAAGATTTTGCCTTTGCAGAAAGATTAGCAAGCTACGCACCTGATTTTGAAATTTATCTACAATTTGATTCTTTAGATAATACAGTTTTACAAACGCTTCGCGGAGCCGATTTAGCGGATACCCGTTTGAAAGCGATAGAGAATCTCAATAAATTAAACCTTGCTACCACTCTCGTGGTGACGCTTCAAAAAGGATTAAATGATCATGAAATGGGTGATACAATAGCCTTTGCTTTAAAGCAAAAGTGTATTCGTGGTGTAACATTTCAGCCTACCCAAATTGCAGGTCGTTTAGAGAATTTTGAAGTAGACGAAAATAGAATTACGCTTACTGAAGTTCGAAGAAAAATTTTAGAACAATCTCCAATATTTGAAGCTGATGATTTGATTCCTGTTCCTTGCAATCCTGATGCGTTGGTGATGGCATATGCTTTAAAATTGGGCGATGAGGTAAGTCCGTTAACACGATATATCAACCCTGATGATTTATTAAATGAAGGTAAGAATACCATCATTTACGAGCAAGACGAGCAATTGCATGGCAAGATGATTGAGCTTTTCAGCACAGGAAATTCAGTAGAAAAAGCCTCTGAGAATTTGAAATCAATTATGTGTTGTTTGCCTGAAATTGATGCCCCTGAATTAGGCTATGACAATTTATTTCGAATTATCATTATGCAATTTATTGACGCTCATAATTTTGATGTTCGAGCGATTAAAAAATCGTGTGTTCATATTGTAAATAAAGACTATAAAATAATTCCTTTCGAAACCATGAATTTGTTTTATAGAGATGACAAAATAGAAAGATTGAAAGAATTACAAAACGAAGCTGTATTGTGATTTATTTGTTGCAACAAGAAGGCAATATTCAAGGCACCGTTGTTGGTGATCGTATTATGTTATCACTTTTAGCTGTACCTGTTTATTAATTCTAGCAACTATTTCAATGCTACCAAAAAAAACAAAAATAGGGCGAAAAAAGCTTTGATAAGTGCTAGAATTTAGGCCCTAGTTGGTATTGGTCTCATTAATTTAATTTTTAAAATATGCTGATAACGTATTTATCAATAATCTTCTTTGTAGCCGGTTGGTTATTGTGGAGAGATGACGAAAAGCAAAAAGCAAAAATTATTTGGATCATTGGAGGTATATTATTTATAATTGGTTTTGGGGTTTGTTCGGTAACTTTATGATGTTCATTCGGTTGCTAACGTGAAATTTATAAAATGAGTGAAGTTCTACAATTTATGAGCACTATGATTCCGTTAGAAGTTGGTAATTTAGATGGTCTTGTCTATTTCTTTGTACTAATTATGTTTGGGCCTGCGCTCGTATTGCTCATCATAGGGCTATTACTTCGTAAAAAGAGCAAGAAAGCTGCCAAAGTGTTCTATATATTAGCAGGTATTTACCTCTTAGTAAGTTTAGGTATTTGCGGTGGGCTAATGGTCTAATTCTAATTTGGCTTTGTTAAAATCAATAAGTTTCCTCTTTCCACTATTTTATCACAACATGCTGTATAACTTAACTAATTCATTTTTTATTTACATTATCTTTGCACCGCAAAACATATATATTTTGCCTTTTTGAGGAAGAGAATTTATGAAGCACATTAGAAACTTCTGTATTATTGCCCATATTGACCATGGCAAAAGCACCTTGGCAGATAGACTATTAGAGTTTACTGGGTCTGTTACCGAGCGAGAGTCAAAAGAACAATTGCTTGATAGTATGGATTTGGAGCGAGAGCGTGGTATCACTATTAAAAGCCATGCTATTCAAATGGAATATAACTACAATGGGCAAGAATATATTCTCAATTTAATCGATACCCCGGGTCATGTTGATTTCTCTTATGAAGTTTCTAGATCAATTGCTGCCTGTGAAGGAGCCCTTTTAGTGGTTGATGCTGCCCAAAGTATTCAAGCGCAGACCATATCAAATCTGTATTTGGCTTTAGAAAATGACTTAGAGATTATTCCTGTTTTGAATAAAGTAGATTTGCCTAGCGCAAATCCTGAAGAAGTTACCGATGATATTGTTGATCTTTTGGGCTGTAAAGCCGAAGAAGTGATTCCGGCAAGTGCAAAAACTGGTATTGGTATTGAAGAAATTTTAAGCGCTATTATTGAGCGTATTCCTCATCCTGAAGGCAATATAGATGAGTCTTTACAAGCACTGGTTTTTGACTCAGTCTACAATCCTTTTCGTGGAGTAGAAACCTATTTTAGGGTTATCAATGGTGAAATTAAAAAAGGGCAAAAAATAAAATTTGTAGCCACAGATAAAGATTATTTTGCAGATGAAGTAGGTACATTAAAATTGACACAAGAGATTAAACAAAGTGTAAAAGCAGGTGATGTAGGCTATCTGATTACCGGTATAAAAGACGCTCGTGAAGTCAAAGTTGGCGATACCATTACAGATGCCGCAAAGCCTACCGAAAATGCAATTGCAGGTTTTGAAGATGTTAAACCGATGGTATTTGCAGGTATTTACCCTGTCGACACCGATGAATTTGAAGAACTACGTTCTTCTATGGAAAAACTTCAATTAAATGATGCCTCACTCGTCTTTGCACCGGAAAGTAGTGCTGCTCTTGGTTTTGGTTTCCGGTGTGGGTTCTTAGGAATGCTCCATATGGAGATTATTCAAGAACGTTTAGAACGTGAGTTCAATATGACGGTAATTACAACGGTACCCAATGTTAGCTACCATGCATTTACGCGTAAAAACCCTGATACGCCTCTAATTGTAAATAACCCAACAGATTTGCCTGATCCATCAAGCATTGACCGTGTTGAAGAACCCTACATAAAGGCTACTATCATTACAAAATCTGATTTTGTAGGTAATGTAATGTCGTTATGTATTGAAAAAAGAGGTCAAATTACAAATCAAACCTATTTAACAACCGAACGGGTTGAGCTTAATTTTGATATGCCATTGGCAGAAATTGTTTTTGATTTTTACGATCGCTTAAAGACCGTTTCTAAAGGTTATGCTTCTTTCGATTATACCCCTATCGGCATGCGTACTTCCAAATTAGTGCGTGTTGATATTCTTTTAAATGCCCAGCCGGTAGATGCGCTGTCTGCTTTAATTCATGCAGATAATGCAGTCACCATTGGTAAAAAAATGTGTGAAAAACTAAAAGAGTTAATTCCAAGGCAGCAATTTGATATTCCTATTCAAGCGGCTATCGGAGCAAAAATCATCTCACGAGAAACGACCAAGGCACTACGAAAAGATGTTACCGCAAAATGTTATGGTGGTGATATTTCACGAAAACGAAAATTACTTGAAAAGCAAAAGAAAGGTAAAAAACGGATGCGTCAAGTAGGTAATGTTGAAGTGCCACAAGAAGCCTTTATGGCGGTGCTAAAATTGAACGATTAAGAAGTTTCAACCAACTATTTCAACGTCAAAAGCCTTACCTAAATACACCAATTTAGCGCCTTCTTGAATATTGCTAAATTCTTGATTGAAAGAACTAATAATTTTCAAATCACCATCAGCGGTTTTTAGAAATAATGGAATGATATTTTCGTCAGCTTTGGTAATTTCAATAAGGTCTTTATAGTGTTCATAATTATTTAAAGCCATTTCATGTATGGCGGGATACTTTCTAGTTGCCTCCATCAACTTTATAAAATCATCAGTATGAGAAAATAGCCCTTCTTTCGGGTTGTTTTCAGGGTCGTTCATCTCATCAGCACTTACCAACCGAAAAGAACCGTGTTCGCCAAATTGCTTTTTGAACTTTTTAATAGCATAGTTGTTGATGTCTACATTACCTGTAAGAGACATAATGTAACCAATATCACTTAATTCAATATTATCTTTTAAAGAATCTGAATAAATATTAGCTGAAAAAGCCTCAAGTCCTAATTTTTTGGCTTTATTCACATTATTTTGATTGCTATCAACTAATACCACGTGTCTGTTGTTTTTTTGCAAATAATCACCAATCAATCTTGAAAATTTCGAGGCTCCAATAATTAATAACCCTTCTGATTTAGTTAAAAATACACCAACAGCTTTAGCAAAAAACCTCGCAGTAGTTGCATTCAATAATACCGTGCCTAAAACAATCATGAAGACAAGAGGCGTAATATATTCAGCACCTACTTCACCTTGCTTCAATAGTTTAGATCCGAATAATGATGCGATTCCTGCGGCAACAATACCACGAGGTCCTACCCAACCAATAAACAGTTTTTCATTGAATTTTAGATTTGATTTCGATGCACTCAGAAATACGCCTAGCGGTCGTATTACAAATACAATTATGGCAAATAAAATAGCCGTTTTCCAATTAAAAATTAGCTCAAGATCACTTAAATTAATATTGGCAGCCAATAAAATGAATAAGATAGAAATCAATAAAATACTAAGAGATTCTTTAAAATATAGCAGTTCCTTTATATTTGGTAGATCTGTATTACCCATTACCATTCCCATGACGACTACGGCTAGCAAACCCGATTCGTGAGCAAAAGTATCTGATATAACAAATACTAATAAAACTGTTGACAGCGATGCTACATTAAGCAAATAATGTGGTATAAAATTCTTCTTAATTAAAAATGTAAGTGCATGTGCGAAAGTGAAACCAAAAGTGAAACCGAAAAGTAAAATCTTTCCAAATTCTATCAAAGCAGTTATCGTATAGGCCTTTCCCTCGCCAACACTAATAAATTCAAAAACCAAAACCGCCGCCAAAGCGCCAATAGGATCAATTAAAATTCCTTCCCATTTTAACACCGTTGAAACATCCTTTTTTAATGGAATATTTCTTAAAATAGGTGTGATTACTGTTGGCCCAGTTACAATAATCAAAGCAGAAAACAAGAAAGATATTTGCCAGCTCAAACCGAAAATATAATGCGCTGCGATACCTGCACCAAAGAAAGTAACTAAAGAACCCAATGTAATTAATTTGGTAATTACGGGGCCTACATTCCTGATTTCTGATCGTTTTAAAGTGAGTCCGCCTTCAAAAAGAATAATGCTAATGGCCAGAGAAACAAAGTAATATAAAGAATCCCCAGGAAAAAGCCCTTTCTCGCCATTCCAAATGGGTTCGATAAGTTTATGGCCATTTTCGGTATATATTGATGCAATGGGGCCTACAAGCAAGCCAATAAGGATCAGCGGCAAAATAGCAGGTAGCTTTAAACGCCACGCAACCCATTGGGCTAAAATTCCTAAAATAATTATTCCTGCAAGTTCTATCATAACTTTTCTAATGATTGGAAAATAATAATACCTTAAAAAATCGAATAAGACAAGTCATGATTTCGCAATCTATTTAATAAGATATTTTGGTGTTTCGTTGCCAATTACACAACGCGAAGTTCTGAAAACAAAAGTAATCTGTATCAATATCAAGAAAAGATTCCAATTTCTACTTTAGGCAGAGAAGAATCTCTATGTTTTGTCCTTTTAAAGTGTCCCTTATCATTACATTAAAGTAATAGCTTTTAATACTAATTTTTAAAGGAATATGACTTCTTAGGCCTCAACAAGTACTAATTTTCGGAAAACAACTGATTAAATTGTTACAATTACCTTAACACTTTGTGGTTTAAAGTAATTCAACATTGATCATATAAGGCTATAAAAAAGAATTCATCTCATTGCTTATTCTTAATTTTACAGGTTATATGACCCTCTACCCAATTGAGACAGGAAATTTTAAACTTGATGGCGGCGCCATGTTTGGTGTAGTACCTAAGTCACTTTGGCAAAGAACCAATCCAGCAGATTCTAACAACATGATCGATATGGCGGCTCGATGTCTTCTAATTGAAGAAGGCAATAGATTGATATTGATAGATAATGGTTTAGGAAACAAACAGTCTGATAAGTTCTTTTCTTATTATTATCAATGGGGAAATCACACCTTAGCCGCTTCGCTTGCCAATTATGGGTTTCACCATGATGATATTACAGATGTCTTTATGACTCATTTGCATTTCGATCATTGTGGTGGTAGTATTATATGGAATAAAGACCGCACAGGTTATCAACCCGCTTTTAAAAATGCCACTTTTTGGACGAATGAAAACCATTGGCAATGGGCAACTCAACCCAATGTACGTGAAAAAGCGTCCTTTTTAAAAGAAAACCTATTGCCTATGAAAGAAAGTGGACAACTCCGATTTGGCCCTGATGCGCCTGAACAAAAATCTGAGTTAGTTCTTCATCCAGAATTAGGATTTGAAATTTTGTTTGTTGATGGGCATACTGAAAAAATGATGTTGCCGCATGTGAAATACCAGGGTAAAACGCTCGTGTTTGCTGCAGATTTGATTCCTACTGTTGGTCATATACCGGTACCTTATGTTATGGGATATGATACACGACCACTTCTAACAATGAATGAAAAATCAAATTTTCTTGAAAAAGCTGTTGCTGAAAAATACCTTTTATTTTTTGAACACGATGCTCATCACGAAATTTGTAACTTGCAGGCTACAGAAAAAGGAGTTCGATTAGATAAAGTTTATGCATTTAATGAAATTTTCTCTTAACAAATAGATTTTAAGCACTTTAATTTATTAGGTATCAAAGTACTTGTCGCATGCCTTATTCTCAAAATATAAGTTAACCTTTAACACTAAAATTAATAGTTACATGACACGTTTTTTTTCTAAATCTATTCTCGGATTATCCTCAGCCATTTTATTGATAGGTTGTGGTTCTGCTGCTTTAGTATCAACCCCCGTAGAAAATATTGACACCTCTCCTTTAAAAATTGCAGATCTCAACGAAGTGGAGAAAAAAAATTGGGGTCATTTAGATTTGGCTTCTGATACAATTCCCGGAATGAGTGTCAATAAAGCTTATCGAACACTTATCGGTAATAAAAAAGGAAAACAAGTAATTGTTGCTGTATTAGATTCAGGTATGGATTTAAAACACGAAGACCTTGATGATGTACTTTGGATTAATAAAGGCGAAAGAGTTGGAGATGGCAAAGACAATGATAACAATGGTTATATAGATGATGTTCATGGGTATAATTTTTTAGGAGAATCTTACAATGAACAATTAGAATTTGCTCGAATGTTACGTTTAGATTTAGGCGATGCGAGTACGCAAGCAAAAGCGAAGGCCAAGTTAGACGCTGACTACCCAAAAGCTGTTCAAAACAAACAACAATATGAACAAATTCTTCAAGCTGTTAAGAATGCTGATGAAGCCGTTAAAAAGGAATTAGGGAAGAGCGATTATACGCAAAAGGATGTGAATGGAATAAAGCCGAAAAATGAAGCAATGCAACAGCATGTTGGAGTTTTAAAGCAGATGTATACTTTTAAAGATAGTATTCCTGAAGTTATCGAAGAACTTACCGATGGGATTACTTATTATACCGACCAGGCCAACTATAATCTGAACAAAGATTTTAATGGCCGTGAGGTCGTGGGTGACAATCCCTATGATATTACCGACACGAATTATGGTAATGGAAACCCACAAAATAGGTCGGAAGACGAAAGTCATGGTACTCATGTAGCTGGTATTATTGGCGCAGAACGAAATAATGGTAAAGGAGCTAACGGAGTTGCTAATAATGTAGCCATTATGAGCATTCGTGCCGTACCAAATGGTGATGAGTATGATAAAGATATTGCTCTTGGTATTCGCTATGCCGTTGATAACGGAGCCAAAATTATCAATGCAAGTTTTGGAAAATCATTTTCTCCAAAGGCTGAGTGGGTTTATGACGCATTGAAATATGCAGGAAAAAAAGATGTGCTTTTCGTTATGGCGGCAGGAAATGATGGTGCCAATATTGATAGTAAGACAAATCCGAATTTTCCAAACGATAACCCAACTTACAATTCAGAAATTACAAATAATGTTATTGTAGTTGGTGCCTTGGCTCCAAAATACGGTTCAGAAATGCTGGCAAGCTTTTCAAATTATGGCGATATTAATGTAGATGTTTTTGCGCCAGGTGACGAAATCTATTCTACCATGCCCAATAACAAATATGACTATCAAGGTGGTACTTCAATGGCTGCGCCAGGAGTAGCTGGGGTAGCGGCTTTAATTCGTTCACAATACCCAAAATTAAGTGCCTCACAGGTAAAAAAGATCCTCATGCAATCAGGTTTACCGATTAAAGCAAAAGTTGTTCTAGGCGGTGATACTGGAAAAGTAGCATCATTAGATGATATTTCCACCTCTGGTAAAATAGTTAACGCTTACAATGCCCTATTAATGGCAGAAGGAGTAAGTACAGGTAAAATTAAATTATAATATTTCATGCAGTATAAAAAATATAAATTGTTTGCTTTTATTCTTATTTTATTTGGATTGACGGGAATAGTAAACGCCCAGAATACCTCCAGCTATTGGCAACAACATGTTGATTACACCATGGAGGTAGACATGAACGTGGATAACTTTCAATATACAGGAACGCAAAAACTGGTCTATACTAACAATTCTCCGGAAACCCTAAATCGTGTTTATTATCATCTTTATTTCAACGCCTTTCAACCCGGAAGCGAGATGGATATGCGTCTTCAAAATATAGCAGATCCTGACGGAAGAATGACAACAAAGGACAAGAAAAGTAGAATCGCATCTCTAACAGAAACTGAAATTGGCTATTTACATACAACATCTTTAAAACAAGATGGCGTTCTTGTAAAATACAATGAAGAAGGAACAGTATTGGTTGTTGAGTTAGCAAAACCAGTCCTACCTGGTGGAAATACGACATTTGATATGGAATTCAAGGGTCAAGTACCAGTTCAAATTCGCCGTTCAGGTAGAAATAACAAAGACGGTGTTGCCTTATCAATGAGTCAATGGTATCCGAAATTAGCAGAATATGATTTTGAAGGCTGGCATGCAGACGCCTACATTGCCCGCGAATTTCATGGTGTTTGGGGTGATTTTGATGTAAAACTTACGATTGATAAAAGCTATACGGTCGGTGGTACTGGCTATTTACAAAATCCACAAGAAATTGGTCACGGATATGAAAAAGAAGGCTCGAAAATAAAAAAGCAACGAGGAAAAACCTTAACCTGGCATTTCAAAGCGCCAATGGTGCATGATTTTATGTGGGCTGCAGACCCTGAATATGTTCATGATACCTTACAAATGGAAAATGGCCCTACCCTACATTTCTTATACAAAAATGATCCAAAGTTTGCTGATACTTGGACGAGAGTACAGCCTTTGACAGCCAAAGCGATGGAGTTTTTCAATAAAAACATTGGTGAATACCCCTATAAGCAATACTCTGTAATACAAGGGGGTGACGGCGGTATGGAATATGCAATGTCAACCTTGATTACCGGTGGTGACAAACCTGGTAGCGTTATCGGAACTATGATTCATGAGCTTGCGCATTCGTGGTTTCAACAGGTATTGGCCACTAATGAAGCCAAGCATGAATGGATGGATGAAGGTTTTACCTCTTTCGTTTCTTCACTTTGCAGTAATGAAATTAGAGAACAGAATAGAGAAAATCCGTTTGAAGGATCGTATAAAGGTTACTATTATTTAGTAAACTCTGGAAAAGAGCAACCTCAAACAACCCATGCAGATAGGTATAATGAAAATACACCTTATGGTATAGCTGCTTACAGTAAGGGCGCCATCTTCCTTTCTCAGTTAGGCTACGTTATTGGTCAAGATAAACTTATGGAAACCATTCAAAAGTATTATACCGATTTCAAATTCAAACATCCTGTTCCTAATGACATCAAACGAACCGCAGAAAAGGTTTCAGGTATGGAGTTGGACTGGTATTTGACCGATTGGACACAAACTACAAATACAATTGACTATAGCATAGAAACAGTTGCAGCTGAAGGTGAAAAAACCAAAATAAGTCTTAAGCGAAATGGATTAATGCCCATGCCTATAGATGTTTTAGTGGTGTACAACGATGGCACCCAAGAAACTTTCTATGCCCCATTGCGAATGATGCGCGGTGAAAAAGAAAATCCGTATCCACAATTAAAAAGAACCATTTTAGATGATTGGGCCTGGGCTTCAGATTCTTACGGGTTTTCTATAGCTAGGCCGATAGAAGAAATTAAAGCGGTGTTGATTGATCCTTCTCAACTAATGGCTGATGTCAATGCAGAAAATAACACCTGGTCTCCTGAGCCAATGCCAAAAGATTAACCTATGGAATTGTCTTTTTCCAAAAAAGAAAAACTCAAAAGTAAAAAGCTTATTGAACGGCTCTTTGTGGAAGGCAAAAATGTGTCTAGTTATCCTGTAAAACTAATATACCTTGAAACTACACTTCCGTTTAATGTTGCTATACAGGCAGGTGTAACTGTTCCTAAAAAGAACTTCAAAAGTGCTGTAAAACGAAACCGAATTAAACGCTTGCTACGCGAAAGTTATCGCTTAAACAAAGGTCTCGTATGTAACAATAGTGCAGGCACTTTTGCGTTTCTATTTTTATACCTTGGTAAGGAGATGCCTGAATATGTTGATATCGATAAAAATCTACAGGTCGTACTCCATAAATTCAAAAAGAAAATCAATAATGAATAATTTGCTCCAAAAGAAGGTTATAATTCCCGTATTTGCATTGGTTATTTTAGTGGCTACTAGTAGTTTTAAAAGTGATTTTTTTGAAATTGCAAAACAAATAGAAATCTTCACAACGCTCTTTAAAGAGCTAAACATGAATTATGTAGATGAGACGAACCCTGCTGAATTGATGGATACGGCCATCAAAAATATGCTAGGCGAATTAGACCCCTATACCAAATTTTTAAATGAACAAGATGTTGAGGCTTATAAAATAAACAATGCAGGAGAGTATTCTGGTATTGGAGCGACGGTACGCTCCTATAAAGACAAACTTTTAATCATTGAACCTTATAAAGATTACCCTGCAGATCAAGCTGGTTTAAAAGCGGGAGATGAAATCATTAAAATAGGAGAAATCAACATTGCTGATTTTGAAGATAACGGAAGTGAGCTTCTGAAAGGCGCTAACAATACTTCGGTAAACGTCACTTACAAGAGACAAGGTGAAACTAAAACGACGACCATAAAAAGAGCTGGTGTTGAAGTAGACGCCGTTCCTTTTTACAAAATGGTTGATGAGAAAACCGGTTATATAGTCCTAGCAAAATTTAATGCGAAGGCATCAAGTCAAACAAAAGCAGCGCTTATTGATTTAAAAGGAAAAGGGGCTGAAAAAATCATATTAGACCTTCGTGGTAATCCTGGTGGTTTACTTTCTGAAGCCATAAATGTTACCAATCTTTTTGTAGATAAAGGGGAGCTTATTGTTACCACAAAATCAAAGGTTAAGAAATTTAATCGTGAATATAAAACCAAAAACAAGGCAGTTGACAATGATATTCCTTTGGTGGTTTTAGTTAATGGCAGTAGTGCATCTGCAAGTGAAATAGTTTCAGGTGGCTTACAAGATTTAGATCGTGCTGTAGTTATGGGCGCCAGAAGTTTTGGGAAAGGTTTAGTGCAACGCCCCATGCGATTGACATACGGTACGCAATTGAAGGTTACTATTTCTAGATATTTCACACCTTCTGGAAGGTGTATTCAATCGCTAGATTATTGGAACAGAGATGAAAACAATAAAGCGGTTCGCAACACAACTTTCAAAGAATTCAAAACTAAAAACGGACGTAAAGTTGAAGATGGTGGTGGCGTGTTACCTGATATTGAAATTGAAGCTGTAAAAGCAAATCCCTTGACAACAGCATTACTTAATAACAACGTAATATTTGACTTTGCAACAAACTATTTTTATAACAATAATTTAGAAAATATTAGTGATTTCAATTTCTCAGATAACGATTTTCAAAGTTTTAAAACCTACGTTTCTCATAGCGATTTTTCTTTTGAAACTAAAACCGAAAAAGCAATCAAAGATGCAATGACTAGTAAAGAAGAAATAATATTCAATGCAGCCGTTCAAGAAGATTTTAAAGCCTTGCTTTTAGATATAGATAAAAGTAAGATTAGCGCTTTAGAAACCCATCAAAAAGAAATTCAAAGCAAAATTGAAGATGAAATCGTAAAAAGATATGCATATCGAGAAGGACTTTACGAATATTACCTACAAAATGACGATGCTATTTTAGCCGCTGCGGAGCTATTAAATAATACCGCTAAATATGATGGAATCTTAAAATAATTTACCAAGTATATTCAGGGGGTTTTATTCCGTTCATTCTTAGATATAGATTCGATTTCGCGCGATGGTTAGCCATATGGTCTTGCACATAAAAAAAGGCGAAGGCTCTGCTAACCCTATTTCCACTATGATACATTATACAGGTTTCATCGAGCTTTTCTTGCTCAATAGTTAATACAACTTGAGTGGTATATTCAAAACTCTTTTTCATCAATGCTAAAATCTCTTTTTTTGACATTTTGGCCGCATCAGGCGTATGTGGTTTTACTTTCATCCCCAAAACGTAACGCTGGGTCAGCAATTTACTTGCCGAAGCGATATGAACCATTTGTTCAGCAAAGGTTTTGTTAACCACAGTTGGTTTATAGTTATAAAGTTCTTTTGGCATATTTTCTGCCACCTCTATACAATGGCGAACTGCTTCTTGCCAAACAGGAAGGTACATTGTTGTAAATTCAGTTTTAGGAATACTATCATTTTGCGAAGTAACCATTTGAATAAAACAAACTGCGAATAGTATAGTGAAAACCTTTTGCATAATCTTATCTTTAAGTGTTGTTTATAAATGACATAATCTCTAAAATTATTACGAATAAAGCTAATTTATTACTTGATACCAAAGCTATTTTAGGTGAAGGTCCGGTGTGGGATTGGAAAAAACAACTACTCTATTGGGTCGCTATTGAAGCTTCTCAATTATATGCTTTTAACCCCGCAAATGGAGAAACCCAACGGTGGATTTTCAATGAAATGCTTGGTGCGGCTGTACCAACGCTTTCTGGTGAAATGATAATGGGTTTTGAAAAGGGTTTGGCGCTATTTAATTTTGAAAGCGAAACATTATTACCCTTAAATATTCTCGAAAATCAGAACTCAGAATTACGTTACAATGACGGAAAAGTAGCTCCGAATGGGGCTTTTTTCATTGGCAGTATGCATAAACAATTTGTGCATGAAACTGGTAATCTCTATGTGGTAAAACCTGATTTTAAAACGGCTATTCTAATTCCTAAAACAACTATTTCTAACGGAATGGCTTGGACATCAGACACGAAAAAATTCTACTTTATTGACAGTCCAACATTTGAGGTCTCTTCTTTTGATTTTATAAACAGCTCCCTTTCAAATAGAAAATTAGCTTTTAAAATTCCAAAGAACTACGGCGCTCCTGATGGAATGTGTATGGATAGCGAAGATATGTTATGGATTGCCCATTGGGGTGGACATTGCGTTCGACGATGGAATCCGAAAACAGGGGAAGTTCTAGAAACCATTGAGGTACCTGCGCCTCATGTAACATCTTGCTGTTTTGGTGGAAAAGATTTAAAGACTTTGTATATTACAACGGCAAGAAGTGGTCTCTCATCAAAACAATTGGAAGAGTTTCCTCTTAGTGGAGGCGTTTTTTCACACACTTCAAAAGTTGCAGGAACACCAATCACCTATTTCAAAAACTAATGTCATATTCAGGAATAAAAAATAAAGTGGCCATAGTAACAGGTGCTGGCGAAGGCATAGGTTTCGCCGTGGCTCAGTTGTTAGCTGCATCTGGTGCACAAGTTGTTTTAAATGACCTTGACGCTACCATGGCCAACAATGCCGTGGAGAAAATAAATTCAGCATACCCAAATATGTGCCTGTCGTTTGCTGGTGATGCGGGGTCTGTTGCTACTATTGACGAAATGGTTGATTTTACAATCAAACACTTCAAAAAAGTTCATTTTATTATTCCTAATGCGGGGATAACGCTTTTTGGAGATTTTCTTGATTTTAAAGTAGCCTCTTTTCAAAAAGTGATGGAGCTCAACCTTCAAGGTGCCTTCTTCTTATCACAAAGAGCAGCTAAAGAAATGATAAAACAAGGTGAAGGTGGAAGTATTGTATTTATGTCTTCACAAGTAGGTATTCAAGCCTATCAACATTTAACGGCGTATGGAATGACTAAGGCGGCTCTTCGTATGATGGCCAAAAACCTAGCTTATGTTTTGGGCAAGTATAAAATTACTGCAAATGCTGTGGCACCCGGAGCGACCTTAACCGAGCGAACTAAAAATGAACAGCCAGATTATGAAGGCATTTGGGCAAAACTAAACCCAAACGAACGCGTGGGCTCCCCTGAAGATATTGCAAAAACAGTACTTTTTCTGCTTTCTGAAGATGCATCTCATATCAATGGGCAAACTATTCCTGTAGATGGGGGTTGGACTGTTGGCGGTAAATATCCTGAAGATCTTGAATAGCCTACAACTGAATAGTATTCATCACATTGCCATCATTTGCAATGATTACGAAAAATCGAAACATTTTTATGTAGCGCTATTAGGCTTTCAAATCATCAAAGAAACCTACCGTAAAGAACGTCAATCGTATAAATTGGATTTAGCTTTAAATGGTAGATATGTTATCGAGTTGTTTTCATTTCCAAATCCTCCAAATAGACCATCTCGCCCTGAAGCTCAAGGTTTACGCCATTTAGCTTTTGAAGTAGAGGATATTGAAGCTGCTATCTTAAGTCTCAAAGAAAACAGAATTCAAACCGAACCTATTCGAATTGATGACTTAACGGGTAAAAGATTTACCTTCTTCAACGACCCTGATAAGTTACCTTTAGAACTGTATGAAAAGTAATTTGCTTCGAATGAAATGAGAAAACATTTAAATCTCTTTTTTCGAATAAAAGCCTTTATTCATATGCACAAGAATCGTCATCGGCTTTAATGTAGTGCTTTCGATAGTTTGTTGCCTTTGGATCCATGCAGCCTTTTAAATTTTTGATTTTGATATTTTTAAAATCAATAGGCTGGGCTTCACTTTGAAGTGCAATGAACCCTTCGGTAAGTGATTTACCATCAATCTTAATTGCCGGATCATATCTATTTGCTACACCACCACCTATTTGTGGTTTGGTATACTGCAACACTTCGTTACCATTAATAATATGTTTTACTAACGAATCTCCGTAAACAATTAACTCTGCTTTTACCCATTGGTCGCCATAATACGTTTTAGAGCTAGAAGAAACACAATGCCTAGGGTCTATTTTACCTTCAAAAACAATATCAGTACCTGGAGAGCACATATTTCCTGTAGGGCGATTTTTTCCTTGCTCTACCCCTGCTAAAAACTGCATTTCTACTGAAATAGGCCAGTCTTGTTCTTTAGGCATGGTTCTAGGGTCTTGAGAATGAAACATTACTCCGCTGTTTTTAAGCGTATGGCTAGGTGAGCCAGGGTGCAACTCTCCCACAATTCGATACTCCAAAGACAAGTGATAATACGAATAGGGTTGATCGTAGTATAAGTGCCCGAAACGGTCATTAAATTCACCCTCGTATTTATCGTAACGCACCTTAATCATATCATCTTCCGCTCGAAAAGTATCACCATAATTATCGCCTACTTCATAATGTTGTATTTTGGTAGTCCAGTTTTCCAAATCTTCCCCATTAAAAAGTAATTCCCAATCTTTGGTATTTGCGTCGCTATTTTGAGAAAATCCGTTGAAAGCGAATAAAATACTGCTAAGAATCCATAATTTTAAATAAAGTGATCGTAGTATTTTCATAATGAGATGGTCTATTATTGTTGCTGAAAGATACTATTTTGTGAGGAAATCCTCTTTTATTAACTACTTCACTAAAATTACTTTGCCATACTTTCTTTTTAACTTACTTTCAAAAGCATAAATATGCAATGATTATGAAAATAACCCCATTCCGAATTTTGATTTTAGTTTTTAGTCTGTTTGTTACAAGCATATATGCTCAAACGGATGATCCTTTAAATGCTAACATCTTCAATATTACTGATTATGGGGCTATTGGCGATAGCCAAACGCTGAATACCGAAGCCATTCAGAAATCCATTAATGCTTGTGCTATTGCTGGCGGCGGCAAAGTAATTATCCCTGCGGGAATATTCAAATCAGGAACTATTCTTCTCAAAAGCAATGTAGAACTACATTTTGAACATAATTCCGTTTTATTAGCAAGTACTGATGTTGCTGATTTTCCGTTGCAACCTATGCCTAAATATCGATCACATAAAGATCAATTAGGGGGCTTCAATGCACTTATCTATGCCGAAGAGCAAAATAATATTGCTTTAACAGGAAGCGGTACTATCGATGGTCAAGGACCATTACATACGCCAATGCCCAACCCTGTTGCCGGAGATATTGACGGTAGACCTCGAAATATTCTATTCATTTCTTGCAAAAACATTAAAGTGGAAGGTCTTCGAATGCTTAACGCATCTATTTGGAATCAACACTACCTCAATTGCGAAGACCTCTTTGTAAACAATATATATGTTTATAGCCACGGAAGCCGTAATAATGATGGCATCGACATCGATGGATGTCGTCGTGTTGTTCTCTCAAATAGTATAATCGACTCTGATGACGATGCTATAGTTTTAAAAAGTACAGGTGCAGCGGCCTGCGAAGATATTGTTATTACCAATTGCATTGTTAGTAGTTTTTGCAATGCCATAAAAGCAGGAACCGAGACTACAGGCGGATTCAAAAACGTAACTATTAGTAATTGTATCATCAGGCCATCCAAAGAAAAAGGGGAACCGATATGGGATACACCGCGCATTGGGGTTTCTGGCCTTTCGTTAATGATCGTAGATGGTGGTACCTTAGAAGGATTTACAGTAAACAATTTGACCATAGAAGGCACCGAATCACCCATTTACATTCGTTTAGGAAATCGTGCTAGACCGCATACACCAGGGGCCGCCGTCAATAAGGTTGGGGAGGTGAAAAACATCTCAATTAGTAATGTGGTGGCCTATAATACAGGAACTTGGGGCTCGTCGATTACAGGACTAGTGGGACATCCCATAAAAAATATTTCTTTAAGTAATATTCAGCTTTTCTCTAAAGGCGGACTCAAAGCAGATGACTTCAACGCAACGGTTGAAGAAGATGAAAAAGGCTATCCACATGCGATTACTTACGGTAATTTACCTAGCCACTCTTTATACGTTCGTCATGCAGAAAATATTACTATCGACAATCTTCAGATGCGTACAAAAAATCGTGATGTACGAATTCCTATCATAGTAGAAGATGTTAAAGGTCTTCGTATAACAGACACACAATGGAATGATTTTGATGGTACAATACCAATGGTTCAAGGCAAAACAATTCAGCATTATGACATTGATGCTCCGCTTGGGTGGACCAAAGGTGAATTTTTGAATCTAACAGATAAAAAATAAACGATTATGAATGTAAAGTGATTTCAACTACCTTTTTTTAAGCCAAATACTAGTTGCTTTTTTAGTCCACAAAAAGACTCAGCGGTTGGTTTCATTGCTTTTTTCGATTAGCTTAAGTTAATATTGTCGTTTCACCGATATAGCTTCACTCGTCAACCCAAAATATACCTACTTTAGTGCATAGCCTGGGTATATAACAAACTGATAAGTCGGTTCAAGCATTTCAATTGTTATGCAGTTATACTTTGAAATACACTTTGTGCTTATCTAAAAAGTAGGTGATATACCAGAAGATAAAGAGCACTACAAGTGAATTAATAACCATAATAAGTTGCTCTGATAATCCTAAAGGTGACAATAAACCTTCTGTCCAAATTTTACCAAAATCACGAAACCATTGAACGCCTACAGTTTCTGAAAACAGATATATAAAAATGGCATTTGTACCTACTACCGAAAAGATTTTAAGCCACTTACTCTTATAGCCTTTGATATCAATAACCCAGTAAAACAATGTGAGTGTTAAAATAGCAATGCCGCCAGATGCTAGGGTGAATGAGGAAGTAGCAATACGTTTGATAATTGGAGTAATATGCAACAAATCCATGGCAACACCTAGAATCAATATCGCTGAGCCCCAAATTATAAAGCTTTTTAGTTTTTCTTTAATCGCTTTGTTTGATAGTAAAATTTGTCCGCAAATAACACCCCATATGGTATGTGCAGCGGTGGGAATGAAGTTTACAAATACCCAATACCCATCATTAATTTGCCCCATAGTCAACATATCGCCCCAAGAACCAAAGCTTTCGTGACCTTGCGCATAAGGCGCTTCAGGGTTGTATACCCGATATAAGATTTCGGTAAGCACTAGAAGTCCAACAGAAACACCTATTTGAACTTTGTGCGAACTATTCATTATGGCGTATGCAATTAGAATGGTAAATGCTAATTGTACCAATACGTTCCACAATTCCCAAACCAAAGCGTGACTGTATACACAATGAAGCAAAACGCCAAAGCTAAAAAGCAGAATACAGCGCCTTAAAATATGCTTTGTTGCTGATTTACGATCGCCAGTAGCTAATCGCTTACGAAGTGAAAATGGCATAGCCACACCTACAATAAACATAAAAAATGGTTGAACTAAATCCCAGAAAAGAAGTCCGTTCCATTCGTGATGATGCAACTGATGTGCAATACCAGAAAACATGGTTCCTTCAGTTAGTGCTGTAAAATTTTGATGAAACCCTGCTGCCTCTGCAATTAAGAGAAACATGATAAGTCCGCGAAAGACATCTAATGAAAATAAACGCTTGGATACGTTTTCTGAAAATTGCGACATAATTGCTAAGGTTGGTGGTGTTAGTTCTTCACAAGATAAAGGTTATTTTTAAATTTAATCAATATCTTAACTCTTCAAAGTGTATTAGGTATGCGTATAATATCAGAAGAACAGAAATCATTTTTTAAGGCTGAAGGTTATGTAGTCATAGAAAACTTGATAACCTCAAATCAGGTTGAGTACTACAGCAACATCTACAATTCATTTTTAGATAATAGTATCGATGCTTCAAAATACCGGTCTGATTTATCTGGTGGTCAAGATAAAAAAGAGAATATTACGCAAATCATGGTGCCTAGCAAGCTGGTGCCAGAGCTTTTACAAAAACCTATTCATGTAAAAGCACTAGAGATCGCTAAAATTTTATTGGGTGAAGACATCGAGCTTGATTTTGATATGTTGATTAATAAGGCTCCAAACACCAACACCATAACTCCTTGGCATCAAGATGCTGCATATTGGATAGATATGCCAGACAAAAGAGCAGCCAGTTGTTGGGTTGCCATTGATCATGCGTTTAAAAATAATGGCTGTATGTGGTATACGCCAAAATCACATCTTTATCCATTATTAGCACATTCACAAATAGGCAATAAGGGTGCCTTACAATGTGAGGGTAGCGAAGAAAATTCGGTTTTTATTGCACTAAAACCAGGGTCTTGTGTTTTTCATCAGGGCGGAACTTTACATTACAGTCGCGGAAATGCGACCGATAAGCACAGAAGAGCATTGATCACCAATTTTAGACCAAAAACTATGATTGATTTAGAAAGAGCCAATGGTGTTGATCATACCGGAGAACGGGAAGTAAAAGCAAAAGCTAATTAAAGACTTAAGATCGTTTCGCTATTAGAAATAAGACCCAATACTAAATGTAACTACTTTTAAAAAAGACCATCTAAAACATTGATTTATGACATCTAAAACCACTTTTTTAGCATTCTTTTTTCTGACTTTTAGCAGCGTAGTTGCGCAAAAAACAGCTGCCTATTCTTGGCATAATCCATTAGAAAGCCTGTCGAAACTTGAAGGGCAAGGTTGGGAAAATATAGGTTATAATAGGCTACCAAATGAAGCAGAAAATCAAGTTAGAAAACCCGTTTGGTCCTTATCAAGACATGCAGCAGGAGTTTCTATTCGTTTCAAAACCGATGCTGATTCGCTGCAAATCGAATATGAAGTTGATGGAAATATTGCCATGAACCATATGCCTGCAACTGGCGTTAGTGGTTTAGATTTGTATGGAAAAAATGAAGCCAACGAATGGCGCTGGTATCGAGGTAAAAATACCTTCGGTGATACCATTCAATATCGGTACAAAACCGAAAAAAGTCCGAAAAAAGGGCGAGAATATCAGTTGTACCTTCCGTTGTATAACAATTGTAAAAACCTCAAAATTGGTATTCCTAAAGGCAGTACTATTAAATTTCTTCCTTTGCGAAAAGAAAAACCTATTGTTGTTTATGGTACCTCTATAGCTCAGGGTGCTTGTGCCTCAAGACCTGGCATGGCATGGACGAGTATTGTACAGCGAAAATTGGACTACCCTGTAATAAACCTCGGGTTTTCGGGTAACGGTCGATTAGAAAAGGAAGTGCTTGAATTTGTTACTGATATTAATGCCAGAGTTTATGTGCTGGATTGTCTTCCGAACTTAAGCCCTGATGAAACACGTACCGAAGAAGAAATAAAAAATCGTATTCGTATGAGTATTCGTCATATTCGAAATAAAAGACCAAAAGCAAGAATTGTACTCACCCAACACGCTGGTTATAGCGATGGTGAAGTAGATGAAACTAGAAAAGAAGTGTACAAAACCCTAAATCGATGGCAATTTGAAGTGTTTTTAGAATTTAAAGAGATTGCAGGCGGCAGGTTGCTTTTAGCTAAAATCAACCTCTCTAACGATGCTTTTGTGGACGGTACCCACCCAACTGATTTGGGTATGGAGCAATACGCGCTATCTTATGAACAAGCTTTGACCAATCTTCTCGGCAGATATTAATATTTTTACTTGAAACCTTTTATGATCTATTCTACAATGAAAAAAATTATTATTCCTATCCTAATTGCAATGTTTCATCTTTCTATTCTTGCTCAAAAAGAAGAAAAGAAAGAAGAGATCAAACCAATTCCTAAAGCACAATCTTTTATTACAACTCATCAAGGTATTTTTGGAGGTAAAACAATCAACTATAAAGCAACAGCGAAAGAAACCTATCTCGTCAATAAAAAAGGAGATTCTATAGCTTCTTTTTGGTCCGTAGCTTATACTAAAACTCCTTCGGTAGATATCACCAAAAAACCTGTGACTTTTGTATTTAACGGTGGTCCCGGCTCAGCATCGATGTGGTTGCATATGGGGTTTTTTGGCCCAAAAGTGGTTAAAGTAGATTCAGATGCAAAACAAGACGACGGGGCTGCACCTTATAATTTAGTTAAAAATGAACATGGACTACTCGATCTTACCGATTTAGTATTTATAGACCCTGTAGGCACAGGTTATAGCCGATTAGTCGGAAAAGGAAAGGGCAAAGATTTCTACGGGCTCAAAGAAGATGTTGATTCTTTTGCTCAATTCATTCGAACATGGGTAACCGAAAATAAACGCTGGTTTTCTCCAAAATATTTAGCAGGTGAAAGTTATGGCACTACTCGTGCAGCTTATTTGGGTAAAGCATTAGAGGGCTCTGGACAGAACATGGCTTTAAACGGTATGATTTTAATTTCTCAAGCTTTAGACTATGCAGGGTCTACCTCTGTTCATCACAACATGACCTCTTATATTACCTATCTGCCTAGTATGGCAGCTACAGCGTGGTACCATAAAAAGGCAGGTAAGGGTAAAACCTTAGAAGAGTTTGTAGAAGAATGTAGGAAGTTCACTTATGAAACCTATACCCCTGCCCTTTATAAAGGAAATCTTTTGAGCGAAGCAGAAAAAAGCGCCATTGTAGATAAGCTCGTCTATTTTACCGGACTTGATAAGAAGTACATTTTACATTCTAACATACGTATTTTGATGGGTCGTTTTCAAAAGAAACTTTTGGAAGAAGAAGGACTATCCGTTGGCCGTTTAGACGGTCGATTTATGGGTGATGAAATCGATAAAGTTTCTGAGCGTCCACATTTGGGTGATCCAGCAAGCTATCAAATCAGCTCAGCATATACGGCATCATTGAATCACTATTTTGCCTCAGACCTAAAAATTAAAATGGATCGACCCTATATTACCTCAGGAGGAGGAAGCGGTTGGCGATGGCGAACAGTACCTGACGGCCAATATTGGGAGCCAATGCCAGTAAATACAGCACCTCATCTGGGCGAAACTATGAGAAGAAACCCAGCGATGAAAGTCATGGTCGCGAGTGGATATTATGACTTGATAACTCCGTTTTTCGATGCGGAATATACTTTTGCTCGCAACGGCATCGTCACAGATCGAGTAGCTATGAAATATTATGAAGCTGGTCATATGATGTATACACATGAAGAAGATTTGGTCAAATTAGCAAAAGATATACGTGAATTCTTTGCCTCTAATTAAATTAATACATCTTGAAGTTACAACTATCTATCATCATTCTTTTTAGTGCGCTTTTCGCTTCTTGTCAACAAGATAAGAAGGAGAATACAGAAACAATACTCGGCGATAATAAAGGGGTTTCTTTTGTCATTTTAGGTACCGTTCAAGATGCGGGTTCTCCTCATATCGCTTGTCAAAAAGAATGTTGCTCTAATTTATTTGAAAAACCTGATCAATCTAGAAAAATTGTTTCAATAGGAGTTATTGACCATGATAATCAACAAACCTTTCTTTTTGAGGCTACTCCAGATATTTCAGAACAGGTAAAACTTTTGAAAAAATATACTTCTTGGGAAGCAGACGAACTTCCTAATCGCATCTTTTTAACACATGCTCACATCGGGCATTACACCGGGTTGATGTATTTAGGCAAAGAGGCAACCAATGCCAATCATATTCCTACTTATGTGATGCCTAAAATGAAACATTTCTTAGAATTAAACGGGCCATGGAGCCAATTGGTTTCTCAAAAGAACATTGACTTACACCCTATTGAAAATAAGAAAGTGCTTTCAATGACTTCGAATCTTAAAATAATTCCTTTGCTAGTGCCACACCGTGATGAATTTTCTGAAACGGTAGGTTATAAAATTATTGGCCCTAATAAAAGTGCTTTGTTTATTCCAGATATTGATAAGTGGGAGAAATGGGAAACCAATATATCAGACTTGATTCAATCTGTTGATTATGCTTTCTTAGATGCTACTTTTTATGATGGGGCAGAATTGAATACCCGTGATATATCGCAGATACCGCATCCTTTTGTGGTAGAGAGTATGGCACTTTTCAAAAACCTACCAACATCCGAAAAGAAAAAGATTAATTTTATACACTTCAATCATACAAACCCATTATTGAATCTTGAAAGCAAGCAATACAAAAAGGTTTTAAACTTTAGATTCAACATCGCCAGAATCGATCAAGTTTTTAAACTATAGAGGGTAAGGTATTTTATAAATCAATAAAACGGCCTTTTCGGATCTTGAATAAAAATCTGAATTATTTTATCATTAAACCTTTTTTCAAGTTTACCATCTTACTATTGGGCAACAACTAAAACTTGAAAAACTATGAAAGATTTTATTCGTAAAGCCTATTTACTGCTTTTCATTCTTCTAGGTTATTCTTGTAGTAAAGAAGAATCTCTTATTTCTAATATCCCTGAGGAAATCGAAACCATTGATACAACCTCTGGCAATTCTTCGGGGCAACCGGGTTCGCCAAGTCTTAAAAAGGGAAGTTTCTTCCTTACATCCCGATTTTATTATGCTTCAGATGATGAGTCAATGTCCAGGAAAGAGATCAATCAACCAGATGGCACTAAGCGTGAAATCAAGGTTTTCGGAAATCCAGCTACTTCAATAAAAACCAACGCCCTTGGCGACAAACAAGTCTTGTTTTATGATTACTATGCGCCACAAAATGCAGATACCAATTTTAATCAATACACGGTTATTTTTTATCATGGTGGTGGTTTTCAAAGCGGCGCGGCTAACGATGTTTGTACTTATTATCACTTAGAAGAATGGCTTAAAATGGGCTTTCATGGACTTATTGTTGGTTATCGAAAAGGTTGGTTCGGTGATGGGAGTGAATCTCCAGGAGGAGAAGCTGAGGTCTCACCTTTAGAAAGTAATCGTTTTGAAATAGCCGCTGAAATGGCTCTTGAAGATGCACAACAAGCATGGGCTCATTTTAACAAAAATTCAGCGGGACATGGTCGTTGGTTTAGCGGCCAAGCTTCATCTCAAATTTACGCCCTACACAACCCGTCAGAACCAAAATACATTGCAATGGGTAATAGCGCCGGGGGTTCTTTGGTTACCCGAACCGTTCATACCCATGAGTATCCATCTGACGATATGGAAGTTGTTGGGGCAATTGCTGGTTTTGGCACCCACAAGGTTTCAGAAGCTGTTCTTGAATCACATAAAAATGTTCCAACAATAATTGTAGCAGGTCTTTTTGATGACCTTTCTCCGTTTTACAACAACCCAATTTTCTACGACTCAGACATGCCATTGACTAAGGGAACCATGAATTTTAATGAAGAACTAATCTCAAAAGGATATAAAACCCGTATGTTAATATCCGCACAAAAAGGTCATGGTTGGGCAAGTTTCGGAAAAGACCCCAGCGGTGCCGCTTGTGGTAAAACGGTTCCCGATTTCATTTTAGACCCTTCAGTTTCAGATATTAATGCCATATCTGACCATTATGCTTTGCCATTTTTCTTCAAATCAGATTTGGCAGCCAACTATCAGCACTTTAGATTCTTTAAAAATGCCAAACATGAAGGAGGTGATGATTTCCCGAATGCTGATGACGATGGTTCTTTTTACGAACAAATTGGAGTAAACGAGGGCCAAATTGCGAATGTTTTGACTATTGATCCTGCCATTGTTGGTTTGGGTATTTCGAATCATATTTCCGTAAACGGATTTAACTATGGTAATGATCCAAAAAACGGGTTGGGAAATCTTGATGTTGTGCAAGGATTTCGTTACGAGCCCTTTCAGACGGAGTTTGAAAAAGCTCTTGAAAATGGAAACAAACCCAGCAACATTAGAGCAAAATATAATTTTTAAGATTCACGATATTGAAATGAAAAGTTGTTCAAACTCGAATTTTTTTTTCCTACTTTTAGAACGAAATCATGTTTTTAAAGCGATATGCAAATCAAAAAAGTCTTTTATTTTTTCTTGTTAATAACTACTACAAGCTGCACGCTTCCTGAGAAAGAAATTACTACCAATTCAGCATACAAAACCTGGTCTTCTTATCTAGGAGATTCTGGCCGTAGCCACTACTCCACCCTTTCGCAAATCACTCCTTTAAATGTTCAAAATCTTAAAGTAGCTTGGTCTTATGAAGCTGCCGATTTTGGTCAAATGCAAATGAGCCCAATTGTAGTTGATTCAATGTTATATGGGGTAACAGCTGCCTTGAGAGTAGTTGCCTTAAACGCTGAAACAGGTAAAGAAATATGGCAGTTCGGAGATTCTGTCAAGGTTTGGCATTCCACCTCTCGTGGTGTTTCATATTGGAAGAAAAACAAAGACCAACGTATTCTTTGTACCCGTGGTTCTGACCTTTTCGCATTAGATGCCCTTACGGGAAAACCGATTCCTTCCTTTGGAGATAATGGAAAAGTAGATATGCGTTCGGGAATGCCAGAATCCGCTCAAAACAGCTTCGTAATTTCAAATACGCCAGGTACCATCTTTAAAGATATCATTGTCATGCCATTGCGTTTATCGGAAGGTGCTGGCGCTCCTCCAGGCGATGTAATTGCTTTTAATGTAATTACAGGAAAAGTTGAGTGGGTTTTTCATACGCTACCAGAAAAAGGGGAAGAAGGTTACGATTCTTGGAGTGCTGACCCTAGGGAAAGTCCTACTGTGGGCGCAGCAAACAATTGGGCCGGAATGGCCGTTGATGAAGAAGCAGAAATCATTTATGTGCCTACTGGTTCGGCAGCGCCAGATTTTTACGGCGGTGACCGTTTAGGAAGCAATCTATACGCCAATTGTTTATTGGCCTTAGATGCCAACACAGGAAAACGTTTGTGGCATTTTCAATTTACCCATCATGACATCTGGGATAGAGATCCACCTGCACCACCGAATCTTTTGATGGTAGAACGTAATGGCAAAAAAGTTCCAGCTGTGGCTCAAGTTACCAAACAAGGATACGTTTATGTGTTTAACAGAATGACAGGAGAACCTTTATTTGATATCGAAGAAGTAGCTGTACCAAGCTCCACCATTAAAGGAGAAGAGGCTTGGCCTACACAACCATTACCTATAAAACCAAAACCTTTTGCAAGACAATCGCAAGATTTGACCGAAGCAGATATTAGTCCGTTTGCAGAAAATAAGGAAGAATTATTAAAGACGTTCAGAGCTTCTGATAAACGCCAATATGCCCCACCAGCTTTAACGCCTAACTTTTTATTGCCGGGCTACGATGGAGCGGCAGAATGGGGTGGAACTGCTGCAGACCCTGATAAAGGCATCATTTACGTGAACTCCAACGAAATGGCTTGGAATTTACAATTAGTCATAGCCGATGAAATTACTGATGATACTCCCAAAGGGCAAGTTGCTTATCAAAAGTACTGTGTCAGCTGTCACCAAAGCAATCGAAAAGGATTGGAAGCAAGCGGGTATCCTTCCCTATTAGATTTACAACTACGAAAAGATAAAAAAGAAGTCGCCAATATCATCACTAACGGAAAGGGAATGATGACTGGGTTTCCAGAAATCGAGAAAGAAGAAATGGATGCTTTGCTTCGTTTTTTGTACGAGGAAGAAATACAACACAATGTGGTTGAAAAGGTCAACATTAAAGCGGAAAATGTTGCCTATAAACATATGGGGTACAACAAATTCTTTGATAGCAATGGGCTTCCGGGTATCTCGCCTCCTTGGGGTACTATGCATGCTATTGATTTAAATACCGGTGAATATATTTGGTCTATTCCCTTAGGAGATACGCCACAGTTAGGAGAAAAAGGTAAGGGTACTGGCACAGAAAATTATGGTGGAGCTGTAGTCACAGAAAACGGACTCCTATTTATCGGAGCTACAAAAGATGGTTATTTCCGAGTTTTTGATAAATATACCGGTAACTTACTTTGGGAAAATAAATTGCCGGCAGCCGCTTTTGCAACCCCCGCTATGTATGAAGTAAACGGCAAACAATATATTGTGATTGCTTGTGGCGGTGAAAAATTAGGAACAGAAAAAGGGAATCAAATTATTGCTTTTGCTCTTGATAATTAAAGATATTAGATCATGAAAAAAATTAGAATACTAGTTGTTGGCTGCGGCAACATGGGTACATCGCATGCTCGCGCTTACCATCAATTAGATGATTTTAAAATTGTTGGGTTGGTCAGTAGAAAACCAGAAAGCCGAGAAAAACTGTCTCAAGAATTAGGCGATTACCCCACTTTTGGAGACTATCAAACTGCTTTGAAAGAAACAAAACCAGATGCAGTTTCTATAAATACTTACCCTGATACACATGCTGATTATATTCGGACCGCCTTAAATGCCGATGCGCATGTTTTTGTGGAAAAACCTTTGGCCTTAACCGTTGCTGATGCACAAAGCTTAGTTGATCTAGCCCTAAAAAAGGGAAAGAAAATGGTCATAGGATACATTCTACGAGTACACCCTGCTTGGGCAAAATTTGTAGATGTAGCTCGTTCTTTAGGCAAACCACTTGTGATGCGCATGAACCTCAACCAACAAAGTTCTGGCGAAAATTGGTATACCCACAAACAACTAATGAATTCAATGTCTCCGATTGTAGATTGTGGTGTTCATTACGTTGATATTATGTGCTTGATGACGCAATCGAAACCCATAAGTGTAAGTGCTATTGGCGCTCGCCTTACTGATGAAATTGATTCAAAAATGTATAATTATGGACAACTTCAAGTTCGGTTTAAAGATGGATCCGTAGGTTGGTATGAAGCAGGTTGGGGGCCAATGATGAGCGAAACGGCTTTTTTTGTAAAAGATGTTATTGGCCCGAAAGGATGTGTGTCTATCGTTGATGAAGCCAAAGGAGATTCTGACAGCGTTGATGATCATTCAAAAACTGGTGCTTTGAAATTACATCATAGTAGTATCGATGCTAAGGGAAAATTCACCAAACCTGATGAAATTATCGACACCTCTGACGAACCCGATCACGACGGGCTCTGTCTTTTAGAGCAAGAATATTTTCTAAAGGCAATTCAACAAGATTTAGATTTAAGCGATCACATGCGCGATGCAGTAAATAGTTTGCGGATAGTTTTAGCGGCAGACGAATCTTTTCGAACAGGGAAGACGGTTACCATGTAAAAACAACTAAAATTCAAATTATTTTGGCAATCGATTCTTTACTAAAACAATTTGACCCATGTGATTGGCTTGGTGCTCCATGACGTGAAACCAGGCCCAATGGTAATTTATGCCTTCATCTAATTCTGAAGCAAACCAGGTATCGTCTTTTGTTTTTAGGCCCGCTAAGGTTTTTTGTCGTATCTCATTCCACAAATCTAAGTAATATTGAATGGGCTTTTTTTTCAATAGCGGTTTTGAGTGTTCATTCAAGCCTGCGCCTATGCCTAAACCTTTTTGTTCTTCTTCTGTCCATTTTCGATTTTCAAGGGTTTCTATTTGAAAATAAGCTTCAGTAGAAACCAAATGCATAAGTAACGCACCAATACTGTTCGCTTTATCATCAAATTCAAAATCGGTTTCCGTTTGGTTAAGGTCTTTGACTTGTTCGGTAATTCTATTCTTTAAATCCTCCAACATATTAACCATTATCCCAATATTGGGTGTATATCCTTCCTCGGGTTTGATTTCGAATTGAGAAAAACCGATCGTCGTAATTAATAACAGAAGATAAAGCATTGAATATTTCATGATCTTATATTTAAATTCATTAAAAAATTAAGACAAGCTTTCGAAGCACACAAATCTAGATTATCAACTACCTACTTTAAATCAATTAAATCTTTATCAACTTGCTTGAAAATACGTTTGGTTCGTAAGTAGCGCTTCAAATTATAATCATCAAAGTTTCTCGAACTTTTGTTCATACTGCTTATACGAACTTTACCTGAGGAATGAATAAACTCGTCATTACCGATCCACATACCCACATGCACTACTTTTTCAGCAGTAGTGTCGGTGGCTTTTCTTCCAAAAAACAATAAATCTCCTTTTTCAAGATTATCAAAATTACCTGTCGAATCAATAGGTGTGCCAGCATGAACTTGTTGCGAGGCGTCTCGCGGAATTAGCATTCCGTTCAAGAAATAAACAGTTTTGGTAAAACCGCTACAATCTGCTCCCTTAGTTGACGTACCGCCCCATAAATAAGGAATGCCCATAAGCTTTTGAGCAGTTGATACTAAAGTTTCGTTAGTTGCATTTTTGTTTTTTAACCAGTCTTTATAGGATTCGGCTTCATTTCTAGAAATATAGGCATTGCGACCGTCAGGAAATCGAACAATAAAATGCTTGTCTGTATACTTGACAATAGTTACTAAACTTCCAGCAGTTAAATCAGAAACTATGGGGCCATTCTCATCAGGGCCCAAGTATGCGTGTCCATATGTTTTTGTATAGATTACTTTTTCATCAACACTCCAATTCTCCGCTTTTTGTTCGTCGACTAGCTCAAACCCGCCATCGTCTACCCATGCTAAATAATGATCAGGAGTTTGCACATAGTACCAGTTATCCTTTTTTTTATAGACATTTACAATGGTACCTAAAGTAGACTGTGTTGCTAATTCAGCGGAGTGACTAGGATTACTTCGAAGATTTGCTACCGAAATATTTATAATGCCTTTCGTATTTCTTCCAAGATCTGCAGCAGGTAAGGTTTGAATACTATCTGTAAAAGGGATGCTGTCTGCAAACAAACGATTTTTTAATGCTTCAAGCGCATCAGGTAAATTACTTTCTCCTTTCAAGACAAAAGTGTCTCCATTTTTAATCGTTGTAATATCAAAAAGCGCCACGCGTTTATCTGGGGCAAATTCGTCTTTTACTTCTTGAAGCACGGCAGCCATATGATTTGCTTCTTCGGGTGATTCTTTACAAGATGCTAAAATCAAGAATACAAGAACGTATTGTGTTATCAAAATTCTATTTTTCATGTATATAAATTGTCAAATTTAATTGGAAAATTACTTCTTTTTTACCATTTCATATAGATTATATCACAAATTGAAGCCTTAAAAGATTCCTTTTTACAAACTAAATGGTTTACTGATGTTCAATTTGAACTTAAGATTATACGAAAAATGTTATTCGTCGATAAAGCAAGCTGTTTGGGGCTAATTGCTCTATTATTGCCTTATTTCACAAAATACAAACAAACCATCAAGTCGGTTAGCTCTTATTGCATGATTTAGCACGATAGCCTCTACAATTGGGGTAGTTTACTTATATTTAAAAAAAATTCCCTGCTATGAAACCTTTGTTGTTACTTCCCTTTTTGATGCTTTTTATACTTTCCTGTGGAAAAGATGATGCCCCGCCAGCTCCAAATAATCCCGATGGTGAAACTGAAAATCCTGTTGATCCTGTAGACAATACCCCCATAGAAACTACACTACTCTCTGTTTCTGGAAGACAAATTTTAGGAGAAGACAGCAGCCCAATACAACTTCAAGGAATTGATTTTAATAATTGGCATTGGATTGAAGACCCGTTGCCACCGACAACTCATCATTCTGAAATTGACTTAACCAGAGTCAGCGATATGGGCATGAATGCTGTACGTTTCGGAATGAACTATTGGATATTTGAAGACGATGCCAACCCTTATACCTACAAACAAACAGGATGGGATTGGATCGATACTAATATTGAATGGGCCAGAAACAACGAGGTATATTTAATATTAAATATGCATACACCGCAAGGTGGTTATCAATCTCAAGGTACTGGTGATGCGCTTTGGAACGATACAGAAAGTCAAAATCGATTAATAGCATTATGGAAAGCCATTGCCGAAAAATACAAAGATGAGCCACAAATTGCAGGGTATGGTATTGTAAATGAACCAATACCAACCCAATCTATTGACCAATGGAGTGATTTAGCGCAACGTATTATTGATGAAATTCGTACGGTTGACAACCATATTATATTCGCAGAACAAGCCATTAGTGTAAAAGGAGTGGCAGAACCTGACCCCGAACTTAATTTTCCTAGGGTTACAGGCGAGAACATTGTTTATGAGTTTCATACTTATGAGCCTTTTCAATTTACACATCAATTACTCGAATTTGCTAATGTTGGTGAAGGCGGAGTGTACCCTGATAATGAATTAATTGAGTTAGGCGATGCCTCTTGGCATACTGCTATTTTTAACAACCCAATTGTGACGGGAGATTCAGATTGGCAATATCTTGAAGGAGAACGTTATACAATTGATGACACAGCTATTCGGATTGGTTTGCCAGTTCTAATTACAGGCAATATTGGTGCAAACGGGCGTGTAAATTTTGATGATATTGTTATCAATGAGTTTGACGAAAATGGTGCTTTTGTAAGAGCAATTCAGCAAGAAAAGCTCAATGCTGCCCCAGGTTGGGAGTTTTGGTCCCGAAATGAAGATGGAGATGGAGGTGTAGATACTAGCATAGGAAGAACAGATACCAGCAGCTATTACATTACTGGGGCAACCAATGAAAGCAATCTAAACAATCGTTTTGCTGCTTTTGAACCCGTTCAAGGCAATTCCTATGAAATGAGTGGTTGGGTGCGCACCCAAAATATTGGTGCAAATGGCGATGCTTTATTTCGAATTGATTTTTATACTACCAACGAAACCGTAGTTCATAGAAGAAACCGAGACTATTTAGCCTCAATTTTAGACCGAGTAGATGCTTGGGCATCAACTAAAAATGCACCCATCTATATTGGCGAGATTGGTACTGGAGGACCAAGTTTTGAAAACGGCAAAGGTGGGCTTCAATTTGCTGAAGACATGGTTCAACTTATTCAAGAAAAAAATATTCACTTTACCTATTTCGATTATCACAGCGATAATTTCGGTGTGTATTTGGGTGGTACTGACCAGTTACCAAATCCTAACAATGTAAATCAACCTTTAATGGACTTGTTTGAAGAGCTGCTTCAATAAAGAACAGAAATATTGTTGATATGATAGACTTTGAAAGGTATTTTGCTTTTTTTACGAATCACTTTAAATTCAAAAATTAGCCTCATATTGCCCTAAAAAATGAAACTGTTGGGTTATATCAAAAAAGCTGATAGCTGTTATTTTCTTATATTTAGAAAAATCAGATCGTTGTGAAGTTGGTGTTTTTGATTCCGTATATTTTTTTATTCTTTCTATCCTGTAAGGGCGACGATAATTCTTCAACAGTTAATTCAAATGAGTCTGTTTCAGAAGAAACCCAAGAAAAACTTGACGATGAAAGTGCAATAGAAGAAGGAGAAAATACTGAAAACTTATTGCTCCAATTGAACGGTTCTCAACTCGTTGATGCCAATCAAATTCCGGTATATTTACAAGGCGTTGCTTTTAATAATTATGTCTGGGATAATAACCCATTACCTCCAAACGATCATCACAACGAACGAGATTATGAACGAGTTAGCGCTATGGGCATGAACACTATTCGTTTTTATATGAATTATCACATCTTTGAAGATGATAACCAACCATATACTTACAAACAATCAGGGTGGGATTGGCTCGATCAAAATATTGCATGGGCAAAAAAACATGACATATATCTCGTATTAAACATGCAGGTACCTCAAGGTGGTTACCAATCAGCAGGTGATGGTGTGGCGCTCTGGGAAAACAATGAAAACCAGAACCGACTTGTTGCGCTTTGGAGAGCAATAGCTGATCGGTATAAAAATGAAGTTCATATTGCAGGTTTCGGGCCTATGAATGAGCCTGTACCAACACAATCAATCAGTCAATGGAGTGTTCTAGCACAGCGATTAATTAACAACATTCGCGAAGTCAATAAAAATCACCTCATTTTTATCGAGCAAGCAAATTACGTTTTAGGAAGTTTTACGAAAGATGAAAATTTCAATTTTCCTGAGGTAGAAGCAAATAATTTAATATATGAATTTCATGGGTATGCACCCTATTACTATTCACATCAATTATTAGATTTTGCGAAATTAGGAGATGGTGGCAAATACCCCAATGAAAACATAATTGAAGTCGATAAATCAACTTGGCATACAGCAATTTATAATAACCCAAGTGTGCCTCATGGATCTACAGATTGGACTTTTTTTGAAGGCCTACCCTATACCGTAAATGATACAGAAATTGCTTTAGGTGTACCTACTTTGTTAGCATCAGAAATCGAAGGCAAGGTCTACTATGACGATATTTCTGTAAAAGAATTCGACCAAAATGGCGCTTTTATTCGTGATGTTCACAGCATCAATCTGAATACTCTTTCTGGCTGGAGGTTTTGGAGTCAAAACGATTCAGGCAACCATGGTTTATCTAACAATGAAGGTCACAACGATTCAAGTAGTATTTTTATTAAAGGAACGACTTCAGTTAGCAACCTAAGTTTTTTTGATGGTCGTTTTGAAATTACGCAAGGCCATTCATATCAAGTTAGCGGCTGGATGAAAGGAGACAATGTCTCAAACACAGCGAATGGAAAAATACGTTTGGAATTCTACAAAACAGAAGGACCAATATTTAAACGCAACAAAGCATATTTAGAAAATTTTCTGACCAATGTTTCCGATTGGGCAAAGGCAAAGAACGCAGCGTTATTTATGGGTGAATTTGGTGTAGGCACTCCTTGTTTTCAAAATGGTAAAGGTGGCTTGGTTTGGGTATCAGATATGGTAAGCCTTTTAAAAGAAAAAAATATTCATTTTACCTACCACACCTACCACGCTACTAAAGATGCTTCTTTTGGGCTTTACTTAGGTAATGGCTTACCAAACACTAATAATGTCAACCAGCTTTTGATTGATTGGTTTACGGCTAATTTGAAATAAGAGCCTTTTTGAACTAAAAATGGAAAAAATGAAACGGGAATAAGACTTTTTTAAAGGCAACTAAAAATTTAGTTTCTAACCATCATAACATGTGGAATTCCATCCTCTAAATATTCACCTCCTTTTTCAATAAAACCCAAAGAATTATAAAATCTTTTTAAATAGGTTTGTGCAGACAAGGCAATTGAAGTTTCTCCAAACTGTACTTCAATTGCTTTAATAGAGGCTTTCATAATATCGATTCCGAAACCATATTTTCGCTCTTCACCTAAAACCACTACTCTACCAATACTTGCTTGAGCCAAATAATCGCCTGCTTTAAAAATTCTGGTATAGGCAACAATTTTATCTTTCTTTGTGCCAATAACATGAAGTGCATTTTTATCTTTACCGTCTAAATCTTGATACACACAATCTTGTTCAACAACAAAAATTTCAGAACGAAGTTGCAGTAGGTCATATAGCTCTGTTGTATTTAGGTTTTTAAAAGGTTTTATATATATATCTAACATCGGTGTTTTCTTTTAATTTTAAACGTAAAGGGCCTTCATTTTCAATCTTGTACAATTACTTGCTTAGAATCACATTTTCCAAACTCCGGTTGAATATTCACATGGTTGATACCGTGATTATGATATACTTCTTCCTCTATTTTTTCTAGAATCGCATCGAATTCCGATAAGCGAATATCTTCATTAAAATCAATATGTGCTTCTAAATGCACTTCATCTTCATTTAATTGCCATACATGTACATGGTGTACATTTTTTATCGATTCAATTTTTCCGATAGCAGCTACAATTTCTTGCACCTTAATGCTATTCGGTGTAAACAACATCAATACGCGAGTTGAATCTTTTAATAAATCCCATCCCATATAAATCAAATACAAGGCAATAGCTAAGGTTAATACCGGATCAACCCAATACATTTGGTAATATTTCATGAGTAATCCACCAATCAAAACAGCAACAGACGCCAACATATCAGTAAACAAATGCAAATAAGCTGATTTCATATTCATATTGCTATCCGCATCTTTTTTTAGTAAGAGCACACTAAATCCGTTTGCAGCAATACCTAATAAAGACAACCAAATCACAAGATTTGATTCGATCTCTTGTGGGTTTTGAAAACGTTTAATCGCTTCAATTATCAAAATAACTGCTACTATCATTAAAGCAGCTGCATTGACGAAAGCAGCAATTATTTCAGCGCGTTTATACCCAAAGGTTTTCTTGTTTGAAGAAGGTCTTTTTGAAAGCAGATTCGCAATATAACTGACTACTAAAGAAAGTACATCACTAAAGTTATGGAGTGCATCAGAAAGTAATGAAAGGCTTCCTGAGATTAAGCCCCCAATCACTTGGGCTACGGTAATTAGAATATTTAAAAAAATAGAAATAATTAAATTCCGCCCTTTCAAATCTGGGTGATGGTGTTGGTGACCTACATTATTTAAATGATTGTGAGAGTGACTCATTTTTTAGTTGTTCGTTGTCAGTTGCTTGTTATTGATCCTTTACTTTAAAATATTAGCTATTTTAAAAACCGTCAACGGACAACAAACAATTACGGACAAGGTATTTTTTCGATTCGGCGTTCGTGTCTTCCGCCTTCAAATTCTGTGTTTAGAAAAGTTTTTACCATTTCAAGAGCTTGAGGCAGTGAAAGAAAACGTGCTGGTAAGCTTAAAATATTAGCATCATTATGTTCTCGGGCTAATTCTACAATTTCTTTCGTCCAACATAAAGCACAGCGTACTTTTTGATGTTTGTTGGCGGTCATAGAGGCTCCATTACCACTTCCGCAAATAATAATACCAAGATCCACAATTCCAGAAGCCACATCTTTTGCTACGGGATGAACAAAATCAGGATAATCAACGCTATCTGAACCATCAGTACCATAATTAGTGACTTCAATATGTAGCGATTTTAATAATCCTATAATAGCAAGTTTATATTCAGTACCTGCATGATCGTTACCAATAGCAATTTTCATGATATAGAGTGTTGGTTAGTAGTACAAATGTACAAATAGATGCTATTCACAACAAGTATTGATCGGTTCACAACAAGTATTTCAATTATCATTTTTACAGTTGTTCATTTGTTGTTGAGAATGTCGGTGAAAATTGTTGATAAGCTTACTACAAAAAGGAAGTTTAAAGTTTTGTTGAATCATTTAAAAAGTCCTTTACAAAACTATTTATAACATCCAAATTTACTTCTTAGAACATAAGACAAAGATATCAGGCTAATATCTAAAGAAATTAACACTAACTTTGTATTTACTTATTATATGTTTTGTGTTAATAGCACTTATTAAGATAAGTTAATAAGAATGTTAAACAACTGGTTTTTAAAATGATTACAGTTGTAAAGAATGTCAATAAATATAAAAATCTGTTCAAAGCAAGGTTTCTTTGAATTTTTTATCTCCACTATTAACATACTATAATAACCATCATTTTTATTTTAAAATTTAAAAAGAAATATATATATATGTAATATATGTTGATAACCTTGTTTTAAAATTTAAAACTCGATAACTGAGTGAAATTTAGGTAAAGCATATATCATAATACAAATAGCTGATTATTACAAATGGTAATTTTCTGCTACTAATTAAAAGAATTAATGTCAAAGAAGAATAAAAAGGCAAAAAACCATAGAAAAAACGAAATTACTAAAGGTATCTTTACGGTGCTTGAAAAAGAACAAGATAAAAACTTTAACTATAAACAAATTGCTGCGAAGATCGGTGTAACCGATGCTCATGAACGAAATATGTTGATACAGCGATTGGTACAATTAAAAGAAAAGAAACGTATAATAGAGATAGAAAGAGGTAGATATAAAGCGATTGCCGCTGCAACAAAAACCTACCATACAGGTACGGTTGATATTACTGGAAGAGGCAATGCTTATATTGTTATTGAAGGAATGGATGATGATGTATTTGTCCCTTTTAACAAATTAAAAAAGGCTTTTCATAAAGATACTGTTGAAATTTATATATTTCCGAGACGAAAAGGGAAGAAATTAGAAGGTGAAATCACAAAGGTGGTAGAACGTAAGAAAATGGAGTTTGTTGGGATTGTAGATATGCAAAAAAACTTTGCATTTATACGACCTTCAGATTTTAGAATGTATACCGATATTTTTGTTTCTCAAGATAACATAGGAAAAGCTACAGATGGCGATAAAGTAATTGTAAAAGTTACTGAATGGCCTGATAATGCAGATTCCCCTTTTGGGAAAGTTACCGAAGTCTTAGGTAAACCAGGAGAACACGATACAGAAATACATTCCATTTTAGCAGAATATGGTTTACCCTATTCTTTTCCGTTGGAAGTAGAAAGGTATGCTGACCAACTAGACACTTCTATCAAACCTGAAGAAATAGCAAAACGTAGAGATATGCGTGATACGCTGACTTACACCATTGATCCGAAAGATGCTAAAGACTTTGATGATGCTTTGTCTTTTAAAGTATTAGAAAACGGGAATTATGAAATCGGAATTCATATTGCTGATGTTTCGCATTATTTACAAGAAGATACGGTTTTAGATGATGAGGCTTATAGTAGAGCTACTTCTGTTTATTTAGTAGATCGAGTCGTGCCGATGCTTCCTGAGGTCTTATCTAATAATGCTTGTTCGTTACGACCCAATGAAGAAAAATATACCTTTTCTGCTATTTTTGAATTGGATGACAAAGCTATTATTAGAAATGAATGGTTTGGGCGAACAGTAATTAACTCTAACGAACGATTTGCTTATGAAGAAGCTCAACATATCATCGAAAATGGTAATGGAAATATCCCTGTAGATATTTCAATAAGAGGTGCCGCCTATTCTGTTGATCAAGATGTTGTTGACGCAACCTTAACATTAGATCGATTAGCAAAAATAATGCGTGCTGCACGTATGGATCAAGGTGCACTTTCTTTTGATAAGGTAGAAGTTCGGTTTAATTTGAATGAAAAAAGGGAACCTACAAGCGTTTATTTTAAAGAGTCAAAAGATGCGAATAAGCTGATTGAAGAATTTATGTTATTAGCAAATCGTAAAGTGGCACAGTTTATAGGAAAACAAAAACCTATAAAACCCTTTATTTATCGAGTACACGATAATCCGAATGAAGATAAATTAATAGCGCTTAATGGCATCGTTTCTCGTTTTGGTCACAGACTAGACTTTAAAGATAAAAAATCGATAAGCGCGTCTCTAAATAAGCTTCTTGCGGATGTAAAAGGGAAGAAAGAACAGAATTTAGTTGATACTTTAGCGATTCGAAGTATGAGTAAAGCAATTTATACCACAGCTAATATTGGACATTACGGATTAGCATTTGATTATTACTCACATTTTACCTCTCCAATTCGACGTTATCCTGATGTGATGGTGCATCGTTTATTGCAACATTACTTAGATGGGGGTGCTTCACCAAAAGCAGAAATTTATGAGGAAAAGTGTAAACATTCTTCTGATATGGAATATCTAGCATCAAGTGCAGAGCGTGATTCAATAAAGTATATGCAGATAAAATTCATGCAAGATCATCAAGATCAAGAATTTGTAGGTGTTATTTCTGGAGTTACGGAATGGGGAATTTACGTGGAGATTATCGAAAATAAATGTGAAGGTATGGTTCGAATACGTGATATAAAAGGAGATTACTATATCTTTGATGAGAAGGAGTATTCAATTAAGGGGGAACGTACTAAGAAAACGTATACTTTAGGAGACGAGGTAGTTGTAATGGTTAAAAATTCTGATTTAGTAAAACGCCATTTAGATTTTTCTTTAATAGGTAAACACGAATAGTTATTTTAATTTGGAATAGATTTTGTTTAATGGATGTTGGGTATTTAATAAACCGACGCAATGAAAAAAATAGTAACGCCTTTATTAATGTTATTCTTTTTTACGCTTTTAGCGCAAAAAGAAACAGTCACACAAGAATTAGATGTATTTACTGAAATCAAAGGTTTTGATGGTTTATCTATAAACCTTATTAAATCTGACACTAATAAAGCAGTAATTTCAGGAGAAAACACAAGCAAAGTTGTTATTGTTAATAATAATAGCGTGCTTAAACTTCGCATGAAAATTGACAAGATTTTTAGCGGATATAAAACCTTTGTTGATTTATATTATACTGAAGATATAGTAATTATCGACGTAAACGAAGACGCAAGAATTTCTTCAAAAGAAATTATATCACAAGATGTGCTAGAACTAAAAGCCCAAGAAGGTGGTGAGCTTGATATAAATGCTGAAGTTGAACAGTTATTAATAAAAACAGTTACTGGGGGTATAATTAAAACTTCAGGAACTTCAAACTTACAAGATGTAGCTATAAATACTGGAGGTGTTTATGAGGGTAGAGACTTAAAAACAAAATTTTCGACAGTAAATGTAAATGCAGGTTCTCGAGCAGAAATTTATGCTATAGATTATGTTAAAGCTACCGTAAAAGCAGGAGGAGAAGTTTTAGTGTATGGAGACCCTGCAAAAATGGAAGAGAAAACAGTATTTGGCGGAAAAGTAACTAGAGTGCAATAGAATAAATGTTAGAAGACGTACAGGCGGCAATTCCATTAGGCTTTTTCTTAAGCTTTATGATTGGGCCTGTTTTTTTTGTGCTATTAGAGACGAGCGCCTTAAAGGGTTTTCGTGCTGCAATCGCATTTGATTTAGGAGTCATTCTAGCTGATATTCTTTTTATAGCCGGAGCTTATTTTAGTAGCTTTCAGTTATTAGAAAATTTAAGCAATCAACCGGGGCTTTATGTTTTTGGTGGGGTAATACTATTGGTATATGGTATTACTATTTTAATAAAAAAAGAACCAAAGACTAAAGAAGTTAGAACCGACAGAACCGTTAAAGTAAATAAAGGGTATTTAGGCCTTTTCGTAAAGGGATTTTTACTCAACTTTATTAATATTGGAGTTCTTGTATTTTGGCTTGGAATTATTATTATTGTTGGCCCGAGTGTTGAAAACGACCCTAAGCGTATTCTCGTCTTTTTTGGCACTATGGTTTTAGCTTATTTTATAACAGATGTTTTTAAAATACTACTTGCAAAACAGTTAAAAAGAAAGCTAACTCCTAAGCGAATTCACTTCATCAAAAAAGGCCTAGGAATCATATTAATTATCTGTGGATTGGTTATGATTATCAAAGGCTTTCTTCCAAAAGATAGATTCAACATTGAAAAAGGTATTGAGAAGATTGAGCAAATTAGAGCGTGAAGCCTTTTTTAAGTTGAAGCAATCTATTTCATCATAGTTGCGTTCTAACTCATAATACCAAAAACAGATTGCCGTGTCATTCGTGAAAAGTTTATTCTCTATAAAGACGAATAAAAAACCATATTATGATAGCGACATCGAGCGCCCCCGATCGTCGGGCGAACAGTTGAACAAGGAACCCTTTTAAACATAAAACCTCTATATTGCTATAGAGGTTTATTTGAGGCATCGAGCGGATTCGAACCGCTGTACAAGCTTTTGCAGAGCTGCGCCTAGCCACTCGGCCACGATGCCATTTCGATAAAATATCGAGTCGCAAAGGTACTATGTTTTTTAACTATCGGAAAACTTAAGACCTCCTTTTTTCTTTTAAAGCAACGGTCACTTTTTCTACATCTCCTCCTATAGGAGGATTGATTTTAGAAACGGAAACTTTAGCTTTTTGAACCAAAGGAATTTCTGAAAATATTCGTTGCAAAATACGCTTTACCACATTTTCTAAAAGCTTAGATGGCGCTAGCATCTCTTCTTTCACGATTTTATTGATGTGAACATAGTCTACCGTATGAGATAAGTCGTCTGAGTTCGAGGCTGTTTTAAGGTTAGCTTTTACCGCTACATTTACAAGATATTCACTACCAATGATCGTTTCTTCTTGCAAACAACCATGATTGGCATATATTCGAATATTTTCAACTTTAATTTTTCCCAAAATGAAGCTTTTGGCAAACTTAAATGAAACGAATCAATATCTAAAGTTTATTCTTTGGAAGTCTTAAATCTTAGTAGGTACACCTACAGTTACTAACGCCTTGAAAAAGATCTACACCTAGAGTGACAACATGTGTGCCAGTACTGTATCCTAAAATTTCATTTAGAATTACTTGGTACGAATATCCAAAGTAAAAATCACTTTTTTTAAGACCTATAATAGGAGCAATATATAGTGGGCTACCAATTTGATCGTTTAAAAAACGATAGGTAACACCGGCATAGTAGTAATCCTCAAAATCATACCATCTAAATTTTACATTTAAATCAGTTACTGATCTGCCATCACTTTCAAAAAGCTGAAAGAATACTGAAGGTTCAATTTCTAAATCGCTGTTTTTATTTTTTTTGTATCGATATCCTGTATATACATAATAGTTACGTAGCGTATTCGGTTCAAAAATTGGGTTGAATTTTGTGAGGTCTTTATTTATGAGGTTTGAAGCGTTTGCGCTGATATAAAATTTATCCCATCGATACAACATTCCCACATCAAAGTTATGATTGGTAGTTGCCCTATCATCGGTAACACTAGGGTCTAGTGCATCAAATTCTTCAATATCAATGCGAAATTGATTAAAGTTATAAGAAAGCCCAAAGGATAAGAATTTATCATCATATCGATCAATAGTCAAGTGATGCGCAAAAGAAACGCGCGCACCTCGCTGTTTGGTTTGTCCGTTGCTATCATTGTAGAGCATCATTCCTAAACCAGATTTTTCACCCAAACGAGCATCAGCTGCTAAAGATTGAGTGTCAGGAGCATCTTTAATACCAACCCATTGGGTCAAACCATTGATACGAATTTTGACATGATCACCAATGCCAGCATATGTTGGAGACATTACAAAAGGATTATCCGCAAGATATTGGGAAAGTTGCGGAATTGTAAGCTCCTGACCCTTCATGGCGAAAGCCGATAAAAACAACAGTAAGGTTACTAATTTTTTAGACATGTTTGTTTAGGTTAAGTATTATCGATAAAGGGTAAAATTGCCAACAAATTCACGGTCATCACTTTCGCCTCTCAGCTTAATAACATACCAGTAATCACCAGTAGGTAGTTCGCTTTGTTGGTAAAGTCCGTCCCACCCGGGTGTATTTAGGGTCAATCGGTAAACCTCTCTACCATAACGATCAAAAATGATAGTTAGTATCTCTGGAAAAGCTTCTTGGTTGCGTGGCTTCCAAATGTCATTTTGGCCATCTCCATCAGGAGTAAAGAAGTTCGGAATATCAATATCTACAAACTCTATAAATATACTTGCTTGAACTTCACACCCGTTATCATCTATTACGGTTACGACGTAGGTGTCTGTTCTGTTAATTCTAAATGTATTATCAGATCCGTTATTTTCATCACCAAAGATGAATGTATAACTTTCTTTACCTCCACCAGCAGTTGCTGTGATTTCGTTCAAAGCAAGTTGTTCTAATGTTAGTGTTAATGGTTCGAAAGTTTCTATCTCGAAATCTATGGTTCGCACACATCCGTTCGCATGGGCAATAGCTATATAATGCATGCCTGGTGTAATATTCCTAAAATCAGGATTTAATTGCATGTCTGCAGGATCTGTAGAATCTAAAGCATAGAGAACATCACCAAGAACAGTTGAATCTTCCAAGGTAATATTTACATAATTATCAGGGGTATCTCCTGAACATTCATAAACAGGTTCTACGGTAGCATTTAAATTAGCCCCCGCTTCTACAGTAATACCTGTATCAGCTTCACATCCGTTTGCATCTCGAACAAAAATGATATACCCATCAGCTGGTAATCCTGTTATAGAAACTCGGTCTTGAACGAAAACCGACTCCGTACTCAGTCTTGTGCTATATGGCGCAACACCTCCTGTAATAGTTAGATTAATGGTCCCATCTGCATCACCAACACATATTTCTGGCGTTGCTGTTGCGCTCATACTTAGTAGTTCAGGAGCTGTGATAGTATATTGTAGCTCTATGAAACAACCATTTTGATCTTGAGCAATAATGGTGTAATCACCAGGTGCGAGTTTATCAAATACATTTTCTTCATCAAACTGATTTAAGTTTGGCGAAATGGCATATTGATAGCCTCCAGAACCTCCAGATAGCGTTACCGCAATACTACCGTTTTCATCACCAAAACAAACAACATTAACAACATCTTCGGTATAATCTAATGGTGTTGGCTCTGTAATAATTACTTGTTGAGCAGGCGTTGTACAATCTTCACTAAATACATTAACAAAATATGTGCCTGCAGCAAGGTTTGTAAATTCACCTAAACTTTGTGGACCAGCTATTCTAGAAGGAACACTTAAGGAAACATCAGTATATAACTCATACATATAATTTCCTAAACCACCGGTTGCAGAAGCATAGATAGCAGCAGTAGCTTCAGCATTACAGTTAATAAATGCTGCTGACGTATCAACCGTCAATACGAGTGCTTCAATAGCATCTTCGGAAATCTCGTTACTTTGAACGGCAGCACAGGTATTTGTAGCATCTCTAACAAAATATCTATACGTACCAGCACCTAAAGTTCCTGTAACCGGAAGGTTTTGAGAACTACCCGTCATTGCAATCCAAGTTGCATTATCTGTACTATATTCATAAACACCGCTTCCACCTGTAGCCGAAAGAAGAAGTTCAACGCCCGTAGTACAGGTCAATGGACTTGTACGAATCAATTGTGCTTCAACTTGTGTTGGATTCACAATTTCAATAATTGAAGTATCTGCAGAACAACCCACATCATCACTTGCAGTAATACTGTAAAAACCAGCATTTAGTCCCACAAAGGTACTTGAGGTTTGATTTGCTGAAGTGGTTACAATTGAAGTACCAGTTGCATCATATCGATTTAAACGATACAGGTAATTTGGAGTAACATTTCTACTATTTACAGCAGCAGTTACGGTACCAGTATTTCCATTATAACAAACTAACGGCGTAGAAGTTATAGTTGCTAAAAGCGCATCAGGTGTTAATAAAATGATCGTATCCGTTATTGGACAACTCATGGCGTCAGTAACAGTAATATCAAAGTTTCCACCAGATAGTCCGGAGAAAATAAATGCGGATACATTTGTTTCGGTATACGTTTGAGAAGTTGTCGTATTTGTTAAAGTGATGGTATATGGACCAACACCCCCTTCTGGGTCTATTAAAATACTTCCTTGATCATTTGTACAACTTGGACTAGCTTCTTCACTAACCGTTAAAGAAATTGGAAATTCTGGTGCGATTATGGTAATCGAATTAGAATCTTCTTCACAGAAAGGTGCATCAGTTTCTGAAATTCGTACATAATATATACCACCCGGAAGATTAGATATAATCAATGGGGTTGAAGTGTTTCCTGTACCAGAGAAACCTGCAACAGGGTTATTTGAATCATCATAAACTTGATATGAATAATTACCTGTGTAATCTGTTATGGCCACACTAAAGCTACCTTCATCAACACCATTGTTTAGACATTCTTCATCTGTCAGTTTTGTTGCAACAACATCTATAATATCAGGGTTAAGTACTTCATAGGTGGTTTCAACAACACAGTTTGTATCTAAGTTTGTAATCGTTATAGCGTAATTTCCTATTCCAAGACCTCCAAAAACGCCAGTAGCATTGGTTTGTGAATACACAACATTGACACCTGTTGTGGTATATTCGAGATTTGGTGTAGCAGTTGATGGGTTTATGATAACTCCAACTTGAATTTGGCCATCGTTACCTGGGGTGCAGGTTACATTTGCCAAGGTGGTAACTGTTGCATTACTAATGCTAACAAATGGGATAATGTTTGCTGTTGTTGAACCAAAACATCCGTTACTATCATAAACATTGATTGTATAAGAGCCACCATCAAAATTGGTTTCCGTATAGCTGGCATTTGCGCCATCTTGAACCGTCGTCGACGTGCTTGTATTTATGAATTCGTAACGTACGTAGTTGCCTGAACCACCAGTTAACGCAGTATCATCAATAGTAATAGTGGCAAAGTCTCCGTTATTACCTGCAACACATCCGAATTCAACAACTGTTGCACTAACATTTGTTATGGCTTCTGGTTGTGTAATTACTTGTGTAATATCTGTTGTGCACTCATTCGCTGCAGTTGCACGAATAGTATAAGTAATACCCGGTGTAATGGCACCTGCTAGGTTTTCGAAGCTTGCACTATTCGTTGTATTTGAAGTAGGTAGAATTGGAGCTCCAATAGAACTGCCATCACCAGCTATAATCTCAAAAACGTATGGCCCTACTCCATTGTCTAGAGCGCTAACAGTAATTGTTCCGTTATCGCCACCGTTACATGTAACATTTGTAAAGGCGTCTATACTTAAAACAGGCAGTACTTGATCCTGCAGGTTTTGTGTAATATTAACAGGGCAAGCATGACCAACAGCTTGATCGGTAATGGTAAAGATATAATCACCAACCTGGGTTAAGGTTGTAAAAATACCGGTTGTATTTGTTGGTTGAGGGGTAGATCCGTCAGGAAATTCTACTGCGTAAGTAAAGTTACCCGATCCACCTGTTTGTGTGACGGTTATTTGTCCTCCTGGGTCTACAGTACAGTCTATAGTCTTAACAACAGTCGCTAAAGGAACTATAGGGGCATAAAGTAATTGAGCGGCTGTAGTGAAAGTACAAGTCCATTGATCTGTGATTTGAACCGTATAACTACCAGCATCTAAACCAGAGAAAGTAGTTGTATTCTGAGTAGCACCTACAGGTGTACCGTCTTTAATAAGTTGATATACATAATTACTTCCTTGACCACCTGTTACGTTAATAACTTCTATCTCTCCTGAGAAATTAGGACAATTCGGTTGGTTCAATTGCAATTGAGCGTTAATAGGTGTTGGGTCTGCTAGAACAATATTACTTTGAATTTCAGCAGGACACCCATCTTGATCAATTACCCATGCTTGATAAGTACCAGGCGCTAGGTTTTCAAATTTTGGTACAGTTACATAATCACCAACAACAGTTGGAGCAACAGTACCTACATAATATTGATAGCCTCCCCAACCACCAAGAACATCGATGATTTCAATGATACCATCATTGCCGACGCAAGTAATCGGAGTTACTTCCGTATTTGCTGTAACTGCCGCACTTGGCCCGGCAATTGTAAACATTGCATTATTAATACAAGAAGGGTCTGAATCCTGAGTTATCTCTACACGATACTCTCCTGCTCCAATAGCAAAAGGAGTTGTTGGACCAGCATTGGCTGAAACACCAGATGCGCCTGCAACTAGCACATCATCACCTAAAGCAACGGTTCCTTGAGATTCATAAACTTGCCAAGCGAATCCACCTGCGTAAGGGTTTATTAAATCACTTATAGTAAAGCTTACTGAGCCGTTATCTCCGAAGCAAACGACATCGGTCGTTGTTGTTGCGATTTCAAAAGTATTCGGATCTTCTATTTCAAAAGTTGTTTGAACAACACAACCAGTAAGATGGTTGGTTACTGTTACCAAATAGTTTCCAATACCTAGCGCAGTAAATGCATTTGATGGCTGATTTGGTGCGTTGTATGCATTATCAGTTCCAGATACTGCAAATGATAAATCGGTTGCACCCGCAGTTGGGGTAACAGTAACACCTACAGTTATTTCAGCATCATTACCTGGGTTACAGGTAATATCTTGCGTAATAGTCACCGTTGGGTCAGTTATGCTAACATATGGTAAGATGGTCGCACTTGTTGTTCCAACACATCCTTTGTCATCATACACGTTAATGATATACGTTCCACCTGCAATATTTGTTTCAATGTAAACGGTGTTTGAACCATCTTGTTCAACCACATCATCACCTGTTGCAGGAGTTCCTTGATCATTTATAAATTCATACCTAACAAATGTGTTACTTCCTCCAGTAATTCCAGTTGCGTCAACGGTAATGGTAGCATTATTTTGATTATTCCCTGTTGTACAACCAAACTCAACAATTGTTGGAGCAGGTACCGCAATAGCAGTAGGTTCCCCAATGATAATTCCTGCAATGTCAAACGTACAGTTGTTTGTGCCTCTTCCAGTTACAGTATAGGTATTAACAGGAAGGTTTTCAAAAGTGTTTGTTGCTGCATTGAAAGTTCCAGCTGCTGGCGTAATGGTATAGGTCAACGGATTGATTCCGTTTGGTGTTTCGGTTAATGTTATAGTTCCGTCTGTAGAACCATTACATGTTACATCAACATGTGTTTCAGTAAATGCGGGAGTTAGTACAGTTGGAACGTTTATGTTGAAAACTCTATTACATTCGGGTGCCGAAGTATTGTTATCAAATAAAGTAATAACATAGTCTTCAGGTATAGAAGTACTATAGATCAATGGGTCAGTCAGCAAGGTTGTTCTTGTTTGCACTACCCCTAAACTGTTGGTTATTTGATAGTCATAATCTCCTGAACCAAAAGTTACATCAATAGTGATTTGAGCATCAGGTGATGCCGTACAATCTATGAGTTTGGTTAAAGAAACATTTGCTTCTAAAACTGGGAATATCTCTATGGTATCGGTATCGGTACATCCATTACTATCAATGATAGCTACATTGTATGTGTTAACTGCTAGGTTATTAAAAACTCCGCCATTGTCAACATATGTTGCTCCGCCATCAATAGAATATAAAATTTGTGCAGCTGTACTTGTTGCATTAATGGTTAACGAAGAAGGTGCAGCACAATTATCTACAACCATTGAATCAATAGTTGGGTTTGGAGTCAAAGTAAGATTGATTGGCCCAAAATCTGCAAAACAATCAAACTGATCTGTAACTCGAACAAAGTAGCCTCCAGCAGGAGAGTTCGCAGGAATTGAGATTGGATTATCAGAAGTTCCTGTAATCGTAGTAAACCCAACCGGACCAGTAACGGTAAAGTTAAAAGTACCGCCACCACCTTGAATATTATCAACAGAAATCAAGCCAGGCGCATTACATGAAATGTCTGCAAGTTTGTTTAAAGTGGCCGTTATAGGATTCAGTTCTTCAATCAATAAATTTTCACTACCAGATACACAAGCATCAGTACCACCACCATCTACTTCGGTAACTACAATATAGTACTCGCCAGGTGCAAGACCATTAATGGTTATAGTTGATGCTGTAGGTATTGCTGCAGGATGACCTGCGTTGGTTTGTACCAAAGCATTAGTATTTGCATCGTAAAACTCCCAACGCATGCTTGGGTGTGAAGTTCCGTCTGTGTCATTAATTGTATACGTTATTTCAGCATCATTTGCTCCAGAACAAGAGGGTTCAAAGGCAGCTGTTATCTCTAATGGGTTTGTTGTAATATCATTTACATTTACATTACTTTGACGAATACACCCTGTAGAATCTCTTACGTAGAAAACATAAGTTCTACCAGGTATTAAGCCTGTCCAAGTATGCGCGCCAGGAGTAGGTGCGGTCCATGCAGCGGTTGCAATGTCAAAAGTAGAAGGGTCATCAGTATATGCGTACTCATAATTTGGAACACCGGCTGTACCTTGAACAGTAACTTGCAACTCATTACAAGCAACAACAACAGTAGAGATACTAATATCTAAATCATCTAACGGGAACGGTATAATATATCTTGGCAAGTCAGTTCTACAAACTTCTACACCACCAATAACAGTTCGTAATGATGGAAAAACACTTGTTCCAGAAATATAACCCATGTGGGTATCAGAGGTAATCCATGTTGTACCACCATCAGCACTAAATTCAATAGTTGTTCCTGCAGGATATGTCGTTGGATAACCGTTAAAACGGAAGCCATAATCATTAGGATCTACACTACCACAAGCAGCAGGAAGAATTGGAGCAATAGTAGCGGTTAATTCATCAGGATTGTTTATTGTAATAGGCGTTTGAGTAACTACACAGTTATTTGCGTCGGTAACATTTATAGTGTAATCGCCCGGCGATAAGTTGAAAAAGCTTTGTGTTGTTGCAACAACATTAGTGTTTGTTTGATTAGAAGCGCCTGCGTTATCCAAATCTATAATTTGAATCGTATAAGGGTTGTCGCCAGAAGAAATAGTAACTTCTATTGAACCAACACCATCGTGACAATCGGGGTCAGTTGCCACCGCTGTATAAACAATAGGTGTGGCAGGAGCAACAGTAACAGTTTCCATAAATTCACAATGTGGATCGACTGCATTATTATCCCAAACATAAACATCATAATTACCATCATTTCCAGTTGTAACAGCGAAAGTGTTTGATGCGCTAAAGTCACCCCCTGTAACGATAGTTCCTGAAGTAACAAATGCATAAGCAAAATTACCATCTCCACCTGAGGCAGTAACCGAAATACTACCATCAGCACAATTACTTATGTCAACAGTTTCAACAATTGCAGTAAGTTGTGGGTCTAGTGTGATAGATTGTTGAGCACCAGAACACCCAAAGGCATCTCTTACGTCTATGGTATATGTTGCATTGCCTAAATTGGTGAACGTGTGTGATGTTGCTGTAACAGGTGTGGGAGTTATCCATGGTCCAGAATTTAAACTGAATTGGAAACCTCCGTTACCAGGTACTGAAGTAACATCAACCACTATTGAACCATCATTAGCGCCTGAATAACATGCCGTTGGAGTTGCAGTAAATGTAGGGTTTACAGGAGCCAAAATAGTAATTGCCGTATCGATAGGGTCTGAACAACTGTTGAAATCTCTAGCTCGAACAATATAATTACCTGCGGCAAGATTTGTAAAAGCTGTTGAGGTTTGATAAGCAGTAATTACTGCTCCAAGATTGTCTTCTAATTGATATTCGTAAGTCGGTGTTCCACCAGAAGCGCTGGCAGTTATTGTAGCGCCAGTATTGTTACAAGTAAATTCTTCGGTAACACTTGCTACAGCAACAATTAGTGTAGGCTCTGTTAGTGCTTGGTTTAATGCTATAGTACAACCCGCAATAGGGTCATCAACATCTCTAACCGTTATAGTATACGCTTGAGCATTTAAACCAGTAATTTGTTCATCAACGGTAAATGGCCCGACAAAAGTGGTGGCATCTAAGCTATATTCGTATCCACCTGCTCCAAAATTGTCTGCAGAAATGGTAATTGTACCTGAGCTATCAGCATTACAATCTAAATTTTCAAAGGCAGTTATCGAAGCTTCAAAGGCATTGCCGTTTTCTATAATAACAGGAATATCAACAGTACAATCACTACCATAATTAACTGTAATGGTGTGATTTCCAACTGCCACATCAGTTATGACATTGCCCCCTGCCCCTGTTTGACCTGGAAGTATTCCATCTAAAATATAAATATAGTCGGCGTCAAAAGGAGTAACTGTAATATCGCCAGACCCATCGCAATTATAGCTTATCGCTGCAGTTAAAACAGGCGTAACAGGTAATGGGGATATTATTACATCTGTAAGCGTAGTTTCGCAAGAAATTGAATTTGCATCACGAACACGAATACTGTAAGTGCCATCAGTAAGGTCAATAAAAGTATGACCACCTGTGGTTGAGGCTGTCCAAGCACCGCCGTTCATACTGTATTGGTAATCTCCTGAACCTCCAGCAGTTGGTGTAACACTTCCAACGCTTATCTGACCTAATTGGTTACAGGTATATTCTTGTGTTAGAGTTGCTTCGGCTACCAGTTGATCTGGTCCGTTAACAATAACATTTTGCACCGTAGTCTCACAATTATTGGCATCACGTACAATTACGGGATACGTGCCTGCAGTTAGGTTTGGAAAGTTAGTTCCTACGACATAGTTTGCACCATTGTCAATGCTATAGGTGTAAGGTGCTTCACCACCCGAATCAACTACTAAGGAAATAGCGCCATTTGAATCTCCAAAACAAACCACAGGAGTAGGAGTTGCGGTAATCAAAATAGGCGCATCTTGAACGATTGTAATTTCCGTAAATGCAGAACATCGGTCTGGTCCTCCGCTTGGATCACGTAGATAAATATCATAATCTCCTGGTGCAAATACCTCTCTGTAAGTAGATGAATCATAGTCTGGCATAGAAGGAGCAACACCATCAGGCATTATAGCATATTGAAAAGAACCATCTCCACCCGTTGCTGTAATGGTTATAAAAGTAGAGGTAGCACAAGCTGTAATATTTGGCGCTGTTGCGCTTACAGTAATCGGTGGGTCAATTTCTATAATTTGGGCAACTCCTATACATCCAGAACCATCACTAACGTTTATCGTGTAACTTCCGTTAGCTAAATTTGTAAAGGTATACGAGGTAGCGTTTGTAGGGCTTGGGATGACCCATGGACCGCCATTAATACTAAATGTATAATCTCCATTCCCAGTAGTTACATCAACTTCAATAGTAGCATCATTTGCACCTGAATAACATTTTGTTGCAGTAAGGTCAAAAGTAATTGCGTTTGTTGGAGCAATGGTTAAGGCAACATCGATAGGGTCTTCACATAAATTGGTGTCTCGAACACGAACAATATAGTCGCCAGGAGCAATTCCAGTAAATACCGTGTTATTTCCGTTAGTTGTAAAGTCGTAAGTACCTATAGGTGTTCCGGCGGTATCTTCTAATTGGTAAACATATGTAGGTGTTCCACCTGTTACTCCAGCTGTGATTGTAGCGCCCCCATTAGTACAACTTATAGCGGTTGTAATACTAGCACTTGCTACAAGTGCTGTTGGCTCAGAAATAGTTGTGTTTACAGAAGCGGCACAAGAAGTTTCATCGGCTTTACGTACTAGAATAGTTTGACTTCCTGAACCATAAATCGCCGTTGTGGTTACTGGCGATGTTGTTGATGCAATGTACGTTGTACCACCATCAACAGAATATTCAAATCCTGCCGTAGCATCAAAATTTTCTACTTCAAAAGTAATTGTACCATCGGTTAAACCATTACAGCTTACATTGGTTGTATTAACTAAATTAGCAGCGAAAATGTTTCCTGAAGAAACGATTACCGGAGTTTCAATCTGACAATCTAATCCGTAATCGATGGTTATAGTATGATTTCCTGCTGGCACATTGTTAAAAATAGGACTCGTTTGAGCTGCGCCACCGTCAAGAAAATAGAAATAATCTGGATCAGTCGATAACACCGTAATTATTCCACTACCATCACAATTATACGTTACGCTGGTACTTGGCGTTGGCGGTGTTGGTAATGGGTCAATTATTATGTCTGGTAAGCTGGTTACACAGGTAGTTGAATTCGCATCTCTTATATTAACGGTAAAAGTACCATTCTCTAGATTTGAAAAAACAGTACCTCCTGAGGTAGCTGTTGTCCAAGGACCACCATTAATATTATACTGGTAACTACCAGACCCTCCCGAGGTTGGGGTTATGCTACCTACCGTTATTTCGCCATCTTGACTACACATGTAATCTTGAGTTACAACTGCCTCTGCAAGTATAGCATCAGGGTTGTCGATAGCATGATCCATATCAATTGTACAGCCAGAACTATCTGTAACTACAACACCATAGTCACCAGAAGCAAGACCTACAAAAGACCCAGAGGTTTGGGTAGTTGCCCCACCATCAATACTATAGGTATAAGGCCCTACTCCGCCAGTTGGTACAATAGATATGGCAGCATCGTTATTTCCGTTACAACTAACTGGAGTATCAGTAATAGCAATAGTCATAGCGCCATTATCAGTGATAGTTACAGGATTGGAAAAGGCAAAACAACCGTTAGCATCAACTACTACAAAAACGTAGGTGCCATCTTCGCCTGCAAAATATTCATCAATTGTATCGAAGTCAGTATCTCTCCATCCAAATGTAAAAACATCTTCAACTTGATAAGCACTTCCTGGAATATCAGCAATAGTAGCGTATAAATCTGTTCCGTCTTTGCTCCAAATAGCAAAACCGTAATCCGGATTTGGAAAACCATCAGCTGCAGTCATAGTGATCATACCTGCAGAACATCCAATATTTCGAGTCAATAATGCGGATAATGTTGGGTCGGGTGTTTCAGCGACGATAACATTCTCTGTGAAAGTACAGCCGTCATCAGAAGAAACTTCAATAGCATAATTCCCTGCATTTACATTAAACGTATGGGTATTAGATACTTGGGCTGTTTCATCATCAATTAGAGTGCCATCACTTTGTCTCAGTATGTAGGTATAATTTGGCTCTACATTTAAAATATCAATTTTGATGGTACCTTGAGCATTACAATTGGAAGGCGTTGTAACAACATCCACTTGAAAATCTCTATCTCGAATTCCGATATCAGGGGTACTAAATATACAAGCCCCATTTATAGGGTTTCCACTACCGTCTAGCTGAACTGCATCTACGCGATATTGACCGTTCGTAGTGATTGTAAAATCAGGACCATTATTAGCGCTAAAAGGCACTACAATGTTGTTATTGGTAATGTCAATTAGTTGGAAGCCATAATTACTACCTAAATTGGTAATATTTATTCTACCGTTAGTGGTACATATGATATCTCGGCTAGTATATTGAATGTCTAAAATATTCTGAAAAACGTCAAAATAAAAGCGATTGAAACATCCATTTTGATAGGTTACAACTAATCGATATTTACCCGCTGTGTTTGCGGTATAAGAGCTTCCCGTAGCAACTTGATTCCAAGTACAGCTGCCATCTTTGTTAGCACAATCATCAGGTGCGGCAGTACAACTTCCTTCATCTAAAAGCTCCCACGAAATGGTTTGAGCATCGGTAATATTAGTTTGTAAAAGTTGCGAATCACCAGCTCCGCACAAAAATATTTTGGCCAGCTCATCTCCATCAATGCTACAAACTACAATTTCACCTTCAATATCATTGGTTACATCAGCATCAGAATTAAGTGTATTGAAGTAATCAATAATGGGGTCTTCTGCGTTTGTTCCAAAACGCTCAACCACCATGATTTCTTTGAACCCTTTACAAGGGTCAGCTACTATTTTATCTACGATATAAGTACCTTCTTGGGTTACCAATAATGTACTCGGATCACCATCAGGGTCACCATCATTAAGAACGGTATCGCTAGGATCTTGAATTCCATTATTATTGTCATCACTAACCCAAACATAAGAGTCAAAATTATCACCAGCGTCTAAAAGAACATTATCACCGCACAGTTGTACTGTTCGCGTAAAATTACAGTTCTCTAAATCATCTAATAAGAAGTTTGTAGCTCCGGGTATTGGAGGTGTACAATTGTTGAATAGTGTGACACTAGGGTCATCAGTAATTTGATTATTGTTAACTACACCTTGGTAGGTTGAATATGCTAAATTTTGAATTAAATCAGTACAAGCGTCTATAAAATCAAAGCAGTTTTCTGCTACCCGAACCCGCATTCGAATGTCAGTTTCAGGATCTCCCACCTCAACCAGGTTATCAGGTATAGTAAAAACTACGGTTCTTGTTGCTAAATCATAGGTATACGTAACTCCGGCAGGCAGCACAAAATCGCTTTCAATCAAAGTAACATTTATAGGGAGTATATCTCGAATAGTATAGTTGGTTGCATCATCATTACCAATGTTTTCAAAAGAAAGCACATAGTCAAGAGTTTGCCCAAGATTAACCCCTAAACCAGTAATATCATTACCTGCAATATCTTCAACTTTCTTTTCGAGTATAATGTCTGGCTCTATTATTTCAATGTTAAATGAATTGAAAAAGGGGTAGTACTGATCGCCATTGGTTCCAAATCTAAATGTGGCAGCTGTTTCTGCATTTGGAATCACAGAATTTGCAAAGTTGTTTAGATTAAAAAGGTCTGTATCCCAACCAAGCGTGTTAATACTGCTAGGGGTTCTGCCGGGTAATTGCGCGCCATTAAGGGTTATATTACTGTTAAAGAAGTTATTAGCAGGGTTTGACGCATTACTCATTGCTGTAAACCCGGCATTACTAGCTGCGCTAATACTCATAAAATCTCCGGCGATTCTAAAATCTCCTTCTAGTGTTCCAGCACCGATATTTGCATTCACCGGGCCAGCAGGTATGGTAGTAAAACCATTATAGTTAATGTCAATACTGCTTGTACCAGTAACTCGTGCAAAACCGTCAAAAGTGGTAATTAATTTTCCTGTCAGCGTAGGATTTTCATAGACCACCACCATGGTCCATCCACCCGATGCACCACCAGTCATATGACTAGTTCCAGTAGCTAAATCGTAACCCACACCCTGTGCAACGGCAATGTCAGCGACGGTGTAAACACCTGTTGGATCTGGATAGCTGCCGTCTGGGTTTTGAGCACCTCGTACAATATTGGTTATATCAGCATATGCTGCATAGGGGGCATTCGCAGCCAAAGCTGGAGTGCTTAAACCATCAAAAAGAATATTATCTGCAGCAATTGTTTGATAGGTAGTCTGACCAGGTATTTGAAGCCTTACTTGATTGATAGGCAAAGTTCTTGCGGTTCCAACAGGGTCAGTAGTATTGTCTCTTGGATAGGTAGCGGACCAATATAAACCGACATATCTTATTTGATTACAACTAGCACTAGGAAAGGTTAAGGTAGCTGAGCTTGAATTAAATGTGTTTGCGGGATCCACATTAATGTACCGCATATCTTTGTAATCATTGTAATTATAACGGCCTCCAGTTTCGGTGTTTCGATTTGACGCAGGCCAAAAACTACCATTGGTGTTTAAGTTATTATACGGGTCTAAAGGCGTGACCCCATTGACGTTGTCAAGGCGGTTAACAATTTGGTTAGAAATTACCGTAAGATCACCCTTGATGTTGTCTTGATAGCGAAGACTGAAAGGTGTATACTCTTGAGAAACCCCGATATAACCCAGTAAAAAAATACTAAGTATAATTATTTTTTTGGTAAAATTTGGCATCATTAGTTTCAGTAGGTTTGGTTTTGCTAGAATAACGAGTGTTTATTCGCTATTCTCATTGTACTTTTTTGAGAATAACTTTTTTATTAGAACTCGCAAAAGTTAGCATTGGCATTACCAACAAATATTAAGCTTAATAGTGAGGAGTAGAATTTATTGTTGTGGCACGCCTTAAATATGTTGTGAAAAACTAATTTTTTAAGGTTTGCTGTAGTGCAAACCCTTTGCTTTTGGGCTTAGTTGATTTAATCATGTTGATCGAAATTTGACTAAATCAACGTAAAAAAGGCAAAATAAATTCCTTCATATCAATATTTTTTATCAAAAATAGCTACAACAAAATAGTTGTGTAAAGAATCTTTTTGTTCCTAAATAGTGTGGTTTATGGCAAAGGATAATGAAAGCTTTAAAGTTTGAAAAGGGCCAATTCACTACATATTTTTGGCTATAATGACATCCATAATTAACAATCATTTATCGTAAAAATCATTTCTATAAGCTGAAAAATTAGCTTTTGTCTGATGTGATTTTAAAACAATAAAGCACATTTTTAGAATTTATTTTGAAGGAAGAATGTTATTGAAAATTAAAACAAAGTTTCTTAAATTTTCAATTAAGAATTTCGCACAATGAGTTCTTGAAGCTGAATTATTTTTCCAACTTTCATACGCTGATCTTGGACTAATTATTTGTAAAGATGGATTAAGTTTAAAGTTGCTCATTTTTCTAATTCCTAATGAGTTTTTCTTAGTTCATTTGATTGTTGATACGCAAAAGCCAACTTTAAAAAGGTAAAGAATTTCTGCTTTTTAGGTTAAATGAAAAATAGTGTTATGGCCGTTGATTTGTGCGTCGTACACAACTGGCTTATGTTTGAGATCTCGAGACCATCAATTTAAAAGAAGAGGACCTTAAGACAATTATGAAATGGAATGAATTTTTAAATTTAATTATACTCAAAAATAAGCTTAGACTGAAAATAGAACATAGTGTTTGTGAAAAGAACTCTAGTTGTAAAGTACAATTTATTGTAGAGTTTTGATCAATGTTAAGAAGACAGAATTCCACTAAGCGCATTTTTAGGCCGACAACTGTTCGATTAAATGATCAAATATTTTGTTAGACTCTATTAAACGTTTGGTTGATATAGCTATTTTTTGGCTTGAAATATCTTAAAGTAAAAATTAAATTTTGGAAAAGAGAAAAATCAAACCAAGTCAAATTAGTTGATTCAATTTTTTTAGAAGTAGACTAAAAACTTTGAATACCTAGTTTGAAACTAAAATAATTAAAGCTTATTAATTCAAGAAGAAAATAGGTAGAAAGGTAATTTGGTTTTTAGTTTTATGAACTAAACTATTTTAAGTTTAAATAAAGAACACTTACTTTTTCAAGCTAAGCAGCGAGACCTGATTTTACTCGCATGATCCACATTTTGTCGTCGTAGGAATCGTTAATTTTCGAGTAGTATGAAATAAGGGCATTGTTCCAAGACTCATGCCTTTTTAGGTACACATACCTCCAGTTGTTTTCAGGGTTAACGAAATAACTAGCACTAAGCCCAACAGAGTTTAAAAGTTTTACAAACCGGTTGGCATTGTTTGGATTAGCAAAAACATTAGCGATTATATAGTACCCTTGTCCGATTCCGTCAAGATTAAAAGTTTTTGATTTTAATCCAGTTGAAGCAACTTGGTCTTTAACGACAACATTTTTCTCTATTCCATCGGTATTATACTTCGCAGATTTTTGGGATAATTTATTAACGTTACTAGCATATTGTTCGTTGCTGTAGCGATTGTCAACATTCATAATCCAAAGAGCATCATCATATTGACCATTCATATTGCTTTTGTATGCGTCGGCTGCTTCTTGCCATGTGTCATAGCGGTCTAAATAAACATATTTCAATCCATTATTCGGGTTATCAATGTAGTCTGAATTAAATCCTTTGGTATTAAGACTGCTCATAAATTTTTGCATATACTCACCACCTTTATAAACATTGGCGACAATGTAATAACCTTCAGTTACACCATCTAAATTTTTGAATTTAGCACTTTTTATTGCATCTCGATTAGTAATCTTATTCGTGTATTTAGAAGCTGCGGTGTTATCTTGAACAGTCTGGTTGACCCTTGGGCTCTCTTTAGTTGTTACAACATTTTCTCGAAGCGTTGTAGTAGTATTTGGTTGTTGATTTGAATTGTTGCTTGCAACGGCAGTCTGTGAATTATTGCCTGTTAAAAACAGTTCTTCAGCTCTTTTTTCTAAATCAGGCCTTTGACCATTGGTTTCATTACGCACCATGCGCATTACCATTTCAAATCTACGCTCTAGGTCTTTTTCACGATTGGACTCTAATGAATCTTGACGAAACATTAATTCAGCTAAAACCTCATCATTTTCAGCAAGCTTCTTTTTAAGCTCTTCAATTTCTTCGTTAGTTGCCAAATCATCTGTTTGCAATTCTTCATTGTCTACCAATTCATCTTCTTCATTTTCTAACATTACGCGATCTTCAGTAAGATTCGGAGTGAAAGAGTAGGCAAAAGAGATTTCATGTGTAACTCCTAAATTACCAAAATCTGAACCAAGACCTTTCTCCATACTATAACCAAGAGAAAGTCTTTTATTTAAGTTAAAACCAGCTCCCGCAGAAGCTCCATAAAAAGAATCATATCCCCCTTGAAGCCATCCTAATTTCGGAAGGTCTAAAATCAAACTACCTCCTAAAGATAGATCTTGTTCGTTTGTGGATAAAGGTCCATCTTGGGCATTAAGCCGAACACGGGCTAAGGGCATTAATCTTGCACCTTCCATGACCCCTGAACCGTTATTAAACTGATGGGTATATTGTAAATGTCCTGAATAAGTTTTATCAGCAAAAGAAGTTAACTGTTTACTAGTTTTGATATTATAGTCAAAAAGATTTTCAGCATATGCACCAAAGTCAAAATTACCATAAGAGAGGTTGAAACCTGGTTGAAAGGAGAGCACATTGCTATCTATAGTTCCATTCAGTAATGGGTCATTCGGATCAAGTTGACTTGCTCTATTTCTATCATAGCCTGTATTGTAATAGGCAAGATTAGCCCCAAAGGTAAAGTTGCTTTTATCGCTAAGTTTAATACCATAGGCATAGTTAGCCATTATGCCAATATTGGAAACTAAGCCTTTTTGTTGTGAATATAAACTAAGACCTAGACCGTTACGGTCTCCCATACGCCCGCTATAACTAACGAAATAAGTTTGGTCATTGTTATCAAATTGAAATGACTGATTACGATGTAAAAAGTTAATATAAGAATTGTCTTCTCGTACAGTTGTAAACGTAGGGTTAATCAAAAACCGGTTAAATTTCAATAGGTTTTGAGGGGCTACTTTCAAAGGTAAAATAGGATCTGATTCTTGTGCGCTAACCATAGTCAACGACAGAAGGGAAATGAGTGACAGTATGAATGTATTTCTTAGCTTCATAGTAGGTTATTATCGAATGACCGTAATGGTACCTTGTTTTAATGTTTCAGAGGCATTCTTTATTACATAATAGAATACCATATTTTGAGCGGGAAAAGCTGCTGATGATTCAGGCCAATTATTTTGATAGTTTGTTTCGTTAAGAAGTTCGAGTCCTTTATCATTATATATGATAATATTGACATCAGATTTATTAGAGTATGAATTCGGAATTACCCATTGATCATTAGCGCCATCACCGTTTGGAGTAATTACATTAGGAACTTTAAATGTATCTAGGTAAACTGCAGTTAATTGTCTAGTAATTTGGCAATTATCTACATCAGCAATTAATGTAAATGTTCCTTCTTCAGTAAAAGTCATCGAATCGGTACTGCTTAAGAGATTGTTGCTAGCGTCAAGCCATTGATAAGCTGTTCCGCCGCTGGCGGTGACGGTTCTTGAGCTGCCTTCAGGAAAAACCACATCACCATCAACATCAAGACTAACTAAGTTGGGGTCTAAACCTGTAATTACAATTTCGTTTGAGTATAAGTCACAGCCATTTTTATCTAGTACCAATCGGTATGATCCTGTGTCATTTACGACTAAATCTACTGTCGTATCTGCTAATTGTACTCCATCTCTTTCCCAATAAAAAGTCTCTATGCTTAAATCGGTTGTTGTGCTAATTGTAAGGGCGCTAGAACTACTGCAAAAGATAGTACCTGTACTAGAGATATTAACTGTTTCGCTAGTTAATAGTTGTAAAGGCAATATATTTGAAATTGGGCTAAAACTGTTTAAAGTTGCTACTACCGTATAATCCCCATTTTCTGTAATGTCAGTTAAATTGATACTTTGATTTGTTTCACCACTAACATTAGTAGCGTTTCTTTGCCATTGATAGGTAAATGAATTTACTAGTTGGGCAGTTACGTCAAAACTGTTGCCACCTGTTGTAGTTGCATTTATTTGAGCGACTTCTAAAGCAACACTTGTATTTTGGCAACTCGTGTAGGTTCCATTATAGGCTATAACTATTTCAAATGATGAGGGAGTAACTGCTTCTGTAGGATCTGAATTAACTGTTGATGAGCAGGCCCCAGAAGAGGTAACAGCTGCATAATAAGTTCCTTCTTGGGTAATACTTAAAGTAGGGTTATCATTTCCAATTGACGAACCATTTCTGAACCATTCATAGGTTGGGCTAGTAGCATCAGTAATGACACTTAATGTTTCTGGTGAAGAAGGCAAAATAACAACATCCGCTGCGTTATCTCTAGTAACCGTAAAAGAGCCAGCACTTGTCATCGTTACGGGAGAAGAACGTTCTGTGCATATTCCACTTCCTGAGATTTCAACTTGGTAATCTCCTTCAAAACCCGCTGTACTTCCATCTACCGCAAAAGAAGTACCTGTTCCTACAGATGTGCCATCTTTAAACCATTCGTAATTAGAAGAACCATCTGGCATTTCAACCGTGAGTGTTTCTGTTTCACCAGCACATAGTGCGGTTTTCGCAGGTGTTGAAATATTAACACCAGATCCGGTTGCACCGATGGTTACGGTTACAAAGTTAGAATCTGTGTTTGCATTTAAAGAACAATTACCGTAATCAATAAGTGCTTGATACATGCCGCTAACAGCCGCTGAGATTTCATGGCTTGTTTCGGGTAATAAGGTCCCTCCTCGGTACCATTGGTATTGGTAGGTTTCTGGATTAGCGATATTGTCAACTTGTAATGTAACTGCGTTAGCACTACATATGTTACCAGGCGGGTTGCCATCTCCAAGTTCACTTATATTCAAATTGTTAGTGACATCCATATAATATACATCATAGGCCGCAACTGACTCTGCATCACTTACGGGGTCAGTACTTCTAGCTCTAAATTTATAGCCAGCACCCCTTGCATCTGTAGGTATTGCAAAATTGACATCAAATTCTTTGGTGGTATTTGTGTTTTGATCATCTACACGAGCCAGCTCTATGGCATTTGTAAAATCTCCACTTGCATCAGATAGTTCTAAAATAAATTCGTTTCCTGAATTGGGTAATGCTCCTGCCCATGAAATCGTCATATCGTAAGAATTGAAGGGCCCTGAGCCAGAATCAATACCGGCACAAATCTTGGTCCATGCTCCACTTCCTCCTGCTGGTTCTGGTGCTTCCATAGCTATTTGTGCAGAAAGCTGAGTTGCCGCCATCGTAAAAAGCAGCAAGAGCAAGAATCGATTGTTGAGTATTGTTTTTGGTTTCATAAGTAGTTGTAGTTTTGGGCACTACCTGGTCTATCATTGAGATGTACCTCTTAGGACAGATTGCTTAATTGGTTGTAAAATGAATTATTTAGCCACTTTTGGCGCAAGTTTATCTTTAAACAGTATTCAATAACAAATATGTCTTTAAATACTGAAGTATAGAATTTAATGTTGTATCACTAAAGAAACCTGTGGTAAAACGCTAGAATTTGTATGCTAACGGTTTTGACATGCGCTACTTCTGGCATTTTTGCTACCTTTGCTGTTGGTAAAAAAGAACCCATGAACGTATCGGAAAAACCATTAAATTTTTTAGAGCACATCGTTGAAGAAGACTTAAAAAATGGTTTTCCGAAAGAGGATTTGCGATTCCGTTTTCCGCCAGAACCTAACGGATATTTGCATATAGGGCATGCAAGTTCAATTTGCTTAAATTTTGGTTTAGGATTGAAGTATAATGCACCTGTAAATTTGCGTTTCGATGATACCAATCCAGCCAAGGAAGAGCAACGGTTTGTAGATGCTATTAAGAGGGATGTGGAATGGTTAGGATACAAATGGAATACCGAAAGGTATGCAAGTGATTATTTTCAACAATTGTATGATTGGGCGGTTATATTAATTAAAGAAGGGAAGGCGTATGTCGATAGTCAAACTTCAGAAGAAATGGCTACCCAAAAAGGAAGCCCTACAGAGGTTGGTATTGAAAGTCCATTCCGAAATCGTTCCGTTGATGACAATTTGGAATTGTTTGACGCTATGAAAGCTGGAAAGTTTGAGGAAGGAAAGCATGTGTTGCGAGCAAAAATTGATATGACCTCTTCGAACATGTTAATGCGTGATCCTATCATGTATCGTGTACTACATAAAGCACATCATCGAACAAATACCGATTGGTGTATTTACCCTATGTATGATTGGACACATGGTGAGAGTGATTATATAGAGCAAGTTTCTCATTCGTTGTGTACTTTAGAATTCGCAATGCATCGTGAGTTATATGATTGGTTTTTAGATCAGGTTATTAATAAAGAAAAAGTACGACCAAAGCAACGTGAGTTTGCACGCAGAAACTTAAGTCATACTGTGGTTAGCAAACGAAAACTTGCGCGATTGGTAGAAGATGGAGTGGTTAATTCATGGGATGACCCTCGTATGCCTACCATTTCGGGCTTAAGAAGAAGAGGATATTCGCCGGAGTCAATTAGAAATTTTGCTGACACAATAGGAATTGGAAAGCGTGAAAATCTCATTGATGTTTCGCTATTAGAGTTTCAAGTACGAGATCATTTAAATAAAGTAGCGCCCAGAGTTATGGGAGTTTTAGACCCACTTAAAGTGGTAATAACCAATTACCCAGTAGGAGAAGAAGAATGGTTAGAAGCAGAAAACAATCCTGGTGATGAGACTGCTGGGTATAGAACAGTTCCTTTTTCAAGGGAAATTTACATTGAAAAAGAAGATTTTAGAGAAGAAGCTAATAAGAAATTCTTTCGTTTAAAACTTGGTAAAGAAGTGCGATTAAAGAATGCTTACATTATAAGAGCGGAAAGTTGTACTAAAGATGCTGATGGAAATATTTTGGAGGTTCAATGTACTTACGATCAAAAAAGTAAAAGTGGTAGCGGTACGGAAGAAAGTTTACGTAAAGTAAAAGGAACTTTGCATTGGGTTTCAATAAAGCATGCGGTTGAGGCAGAGGTACGTTTATACGATAGATTGTTTACAGATGAAAGTCCTGATACACACAAAGACAAAGATTTTATGGAATTTGTGAATCCAAATTCATTAGAATCGATTAAAGGATATTTAGAGCCAAGTCTGAAAGAAGCCAAAGTTGGAGATCAAGTTCAATTTCAGCGACTAGGTTATTTTTGTGTTGACCCTGACACATCTTCTGAAAAATTAGTTTTTAATAAAACTGTCGGTTTGAGAGATTCTTGGGCGAAAATCCAAGAAAAAAACTAGTATAAGAAAGATTGATATTATTAAATATATCAATTGGTATTTTCTATCGAAAACAGCTTGTTTTAAGTGGCTGTGCTTGATTTTAATTTTCGGGCAATAAGATTCGATTGGTATTTAAAAAGAGTTAAGCAGAAACGCTCTTAGGGCAAAATGAAGGTTTGAACGTACCTGATTTTTGGAAGGAAGATTATTTTGGCTCCAAAGGTTTCGACTGCGTTTAAATGGAAATATTTAAAACAAAAAATCCCGCCTCAAAATTTTGAAGCGGGATTTTTAGATTTAAAAAATTTACTGATCTAGTTTCTTAGGCTTCTGTTTTTTCATAGCCTCTCCTATTTGATTACTCGCTGTAAAGCTTGCAACCATGTCATTCAACATTTGGCTACCCGCTTGAGGAGAATTCGGCAACAATATTAAATTACTATTGGTTTCTTGACCAATCGATTGTAAGGTATCATAATGCTGGGTTACAACAATTAAGGCAGAAGCTTCTTGAGAATTGATGCCTACTTTATTCAATACTTCAACTGACTCTTCTAAACCTCTAGCGATTTCTCTTCGCTGATCTGCAATACCTTGACCTTGTAATCTCTTGCTCTCAGCCTCTGCTTTTGCTTTTTCAACTATTAATATACGAGCAGCATCACCTTCAAATTGTGCAGCAATCTTTTCACGCTCTGAAGCATTAATTCGATTCATTGCTTCTTTTACTTGAGCATCAGGGTCAATATCAGTAACTAGCGTTTTAATGATATCATAACCGTAGTTTATCATCACCTCATTCAATTCTGATTTTACAACTAGGGCAATGTTATCTTTTTTTACAAAAACATCATCTAATTTCATTTTCGGTACTTCCGCACGTACCACATCAAATACATATGATGTAATCTGATCATGTGGATAGTCTAACTTATAGAAAGCATCGTAAACCTTGTCTTTAATAACTTTGTATTGTACTGATACTTTCAAACGTACAAATACATCATCTAAGGTTTTGGTTTCAATAATAACATCTAGCTGTTGAATTTTTAGACTTAACCTTCCTGCAATACGATCTACTAAAGGAATTTTCATGTGAAGTCCTGATTGTCGAATGCTATGAAATTTACCAAAACGCTCAATTATCACAGCGGTTTGTTGTTTCACTATAAAGAAGGCGGTAATCAAAATAATTAGTCCGAAGAAAATAATGGGTATAAGGAAGTAACTCATATTGTTTTGTTTTTAGGTTTATAAATTGAATTTACGTAATTCACTTAATATATATGTAGGATTTTTATGCGAATTGTTACAAAGATGATATTGCTTGCTTAATTCGTGCTATGGTTTCTTGTTTACCTATGATACCAAGAATATCAAAAATATGTGGCCCTTTCATATCGCCAACAACGACTAATCGCAGCGGAGGCATCACTTTTCCGAATGAGAGTTCTTTCTCGGTAATCCATTCTTTTATTAGGTTTTCAACGTTTTGAGTTGAGAAGTCTTCAATAGCTTCTAGTACAGATACCAATTGGTTCAATATTTCAGGAGTGTCTTCGTTCCATTGTTTTCTGACAGCCTTTTCACTATACGAAGCAGGAGAAACAAAGAAGTAATCAGAAAGCTCCCAAAAGTCAGAAACAAAAACAGCACGTTCTTTAATAAGAGAAACAATCTTTTCTAACTTGTCTGGTCGAGCGCAATCGAGACCTTTTTCTTCACTAGATAATTTGTCATCTAAAAATACTTGAAAAGATCTAGCCAAACCTGCATCATTCCTCTTCTGTAAATACTGCTGATTGTACCATTTTGTTTTATCAGGGTCAAAGCGTGCTCCTGATTTATTTACGCGTTTCAGACTAAATGCTTCTACAAGTTCAGTTAGACTAAATATTTCTTGCTCCGTTCCAGGATTCCATCCTAATAATGCTAAAAAGTTAATAACCGCTTCAGGGAAATATCCTTCTTCACGATATCCTTTCGACGCATTCCAAGACAAAGGAAATACCGGAAAGCCTAATTTTTCTCCGTCTCGCTTGCTTAGCTTCCCTTTCCCAACAGGTTTCATTATCAAAGGAAGATGGGCAAATTCTGGAGCTTTCCATCCAAAAGCATCATATAACTGTTTGTGCAATGCTAAGGAGGGTAACCACTCTTCACCACGAATAACATGAGAAATTTCCATCAAATGATCGTCCACAATATTCGCTAAGTGATAGGTTGGCATACCGTCACTTTTAAAAAGTACCTTATCATCTAATACATTCGTATCAATATAAATTTCACCACGAATGATATCGGTTAAAACTAATTTCTCATCTTGAGGAGATTTGAAACGAATAACGTAATCTTCGCCAGCATCTAATTTCGATTGAACTTCATCAGCTGAAAGTGAGAAGGAGTTCGTAAGTTTTAAGCGATTATGCCAATTATAAATAAAAGTCTTTCCCTTAGCCTCATGGTCTTTTCTATGAAAATCTAGTTTTTCAGAAGTATCGAAAGCATAATATGCCTTTCCCTTTGTAATAAGATCGTCTGCATATTTTTTATACAAATGCTTACGCTCGCTTTGTCTGTACGGGCCGAAACCTGCATCTTTTCCTATCCCTTCATCAAAAGGAATACCACACCAGTTTAGCGCATCAACTATATATTGCTCGGCTCCTTCGACATAACGATTCTGATCGGTATCTTCTATGCGGAGAATAAAATCGCCACCATGTTTTTTGGCAAAGAGATAGTTAAAAAGTGCAGTACGCACTCCTCCAATATGTAAAGGACCAGTAGGACTAGGCGCAAAACGAACACGTACTTTTTGACTCATAATTTGAAATTTTGAACTGTAAAGATAGGAAATCAGAATGCGCTATAATATCGATTATTTTAAGTTTTAGAAGGATAAATCAATACAGCGTTACGCTGGTTTCATCTCTTCAGGAATTCTTGGATTCATAATTTTAAACCAAAGCGGCGGAAGAAAAGATAAAACCATAGAAGTAGGATAACCGTATGGCATTTGAGGGGAAATGTCATGATAATCTAATATCTGATATTTTTTTGATGACTTATAGTGATGGTCGCTATGACGTGTCAATTCATAAAGCACTATGCGACCCATAACATGGTTACTATTCCAAGAATGAACTTCACGAACACGTTCATACCTACCAGAAGGAAGTTTGCTGCGCATGAGTCCATAATGTTCGATATAATTCACCGTCTCCAACATTAGAAAACCTACAATACCGCTCGAAGCGGCAAAAATCAATCCCAGCTTTCCGAACAAATAGATAACCAGTCCTATATATATGGCCTGGAATACCGTGTACCATAACATGTCATTTTTTATCGAGATAAAAGTCTGTTTATAAGACTTCAGGAGTTTTAGCTGTAGCTTCCAAGCGCTAAAGTATTGACGAATCACAGAGGTAAACCAAAACGAATATACCGTTTGGTTATATTTTGCCGTAGCCGGATCTTCTTTTGTGGCCGCCTGGGCATGATGACCGAAATTATGCTCAATATAAAAATGCATATAAAACGAAGGTAGCAGCAACAGTTTTCCTAAATAACGCTCGTTGGTTGTCTGGCGATGCCCTAATTCATGAGCGACATTTATGCCATTAGTGCCAAGAACAATACCTAAAGATAAAATCAAACCAACCAGCTCATAAGTAGCATAACTAGTTGTAGTGATATCCCAAAGCAAAAACCAAATAAGTCCAAAAATTACCGGAACGTTTATGTAGAGCATCCAGTCAAAAAGACTACTTTTTTTCTTTTCCTGTAATTCTTCACCCTCATAGTTGGAGGGGTCGTGGGGTAAAAGCATTTCAAGAACAGGTATTAGTACAAACGCATAGAAAGGGGTAAAATAGCTGAAATATCCTTTAAAATAAATACTGAGAACAGCTGATATTGGCAAGGTCATAGCAGCTAAATACTTTAAATCTTTAATCATATGTCATTTGTCTAATAAAACAAGCTTAGCCGCTTTAACAAGAATTTGATGTTTAAATTTGTGAGAACGAGTATCTTGGTACTAAATATAGTTAATTTGAATAGTTACAATAACATACTTCATAAACTTAGCGGTTTTACTAAAAAGTATTATACCAAGCTTTTACTTAAAGGAGCTTTGCTCTTTTTGGCTTTTGGCTTGTTATTTTTTCTGATGGTTTTAGGTGTGGAGTACTTTCTGTGGTTAGGTTCAACTGGCAGAATGCTGCTGCTCTTACTCTTTGTTTGTATTGAACTTTTCTTGCTTTTTAGGTATATTTTAACACCTTTGTTTTATTTATTCAAGTTAAAACAAGGTATTAGTCAGAAGCAAGCTTCGGTTTTGATTGGGAAACATTTTGATGGGGTAGGCGATAAACTCTTTAATCTACTAGACCTTGCTGAGGATAAAAATAAATCAGAGTTATTATTGGCAAGTATTGCGCAGCGTTCTGAAGGCTTAAACCCTATTCCTTTCACAAAGGCCGTGAATTATGGAGAAAATGTGAAGTATATCAAGTATTTGGCGATACCTGCTTTAGTATTCGGATTGATTTGGGTGAGTGGTAATTTGAGTGATTTTTTCGGGTCATATAATCGTGTGGTAAATTACGACATTGCCTATGAGCCCCCAGCGCCATTTTCATTTCGATTGCTTTCGAATGACTTAAACGTGCTCGATTCTGAATCGGTGAATGTACAAGTCGTTACAGAAGGTGAAGTTCGGCCAGACCAAGTATTTATTTCGATTAACGATCGCAATTTACTTTTACAGGAACAAAATGGCATTTATCAATATACCTTTACAGCGCCACTTATTAGTGCGGAATTCTCATTTAATGCGAACGGCATACATTCTAGAACATACCAATTAAATGCCTTAAAAACGCCGTCGATTCAAAATTTTGAATTATTGTTAGAATATCCAAATTACACAAATCGCAGAACCGAAACATTGAAAAGTACGGGTAATGCTACCTTCCCAGAAGGCACAAAGGTATCATGGAAAATTGAGGGTAGGGCAACAGAAAAGATTCAACTGATTACAATAGATACCGCACTTTTGTTTCAGAAGAAAGAAGACCGGTTCGAGATATCAAAGCGCGTATATGCCGATTTGCAATACGAGATTAGCACATCAAATCAGAATGTTAGTGATTATGAACGATTAGAATATCAATTTGAGGTTATCAAAGACGGGTATCCTAGTATAAAGGCCAAACAAGTTTTAGACACATTGAATCCTAATACATCATATTATATTGGCGAAGCTTCTGATGATTATAAGTTAAAGCGTATTCGATTGGTATGCTATGAAGATGAAAATATAGAAAACTCTCAAACAATTGAAATAAGTGCTCCCGAAAATAATTTCGATCAATTTTACTATACGTTTCCATCTGGATTGCAGTTGGACGCCGGTAAGAATTACAGTTTCTATTTTGAAGCGAAAGACAATGATGCAATACATAAGGGCAAGACTTCAAAAAGCCAGGTTTTCAGAACCGTAGTATTAGATGACAGTCAATTAAAAAACAATGAATTAGAATCACAACAGTCGATTATCCAAAACATGGATAAATCTCTTGAAAAATTCAAAGAGCAGAAGAAAACGCTAAAAGAAATTAATCAAGATCAAAAGGAAAAAAAGCAATTGAACTTTAATGACCAAAATCAAATTAAAGACTTCCTAAAAAAGCAACAGCAGCAAGAACAAATGATGCAAAAATTTAGCAAGCAATTGAAGGAAAACTTAAACAAAAGCAAAAAGGAAGATGAGACGAATGAACTTTTGAAAGAGCGTTTAGAACGTCAAGAGATCGAAGCAAAGAAGAATGAAAAGTTATTAGAAGAATTAAATAAGATAGCAGATAAGATTGATAAAGAAGAATTAGCGAAGCGCTTAGAGGAGATAGCAAAGAAGCAACAGAACAGCGAGAGAAATTTAGAACAATTATTAGAGTTAACCAAAAGGTACTATGTTACTGAAAAAGCGGCGCAGTTGGCAAAGGATTTAGAAAAATTAGCAAAGCGACAAGAAATTTTATCAGAACTAAAACTGGGAGAAGTTTTTTCTAATACAGAACAGGAAAAGCTAAATGAAAAATTTGAAAATATTGCCGAAGAACTCGATGAGCTAAAAAAAGACAATGCAGGTCTAAAGAAACCTTTGGAACTTATTGTAGACAAGAAAAAGGAAGAATCGGTAAAACAAGACCAGAAAGATGCCTTAGAAGAAATCAATAAACACAAAGGAAACGAACAGTCATCCGAGTCGGAAGAAAAAGAGAAAAATGCGAATACAGCGAAGAAAAAACAGAAATCGGCAGCGCAAAAAATGAAGGAGATGAGTGAACAGCTGCAACAATCTTCAGCTGGAGGCGGTGGCGGTAGCACGATATCTGAAGACGCTGAAATGCTACGCCAGATACTTGATAATCTCATTACATTTTCTTTTAAGCAAGAAAGCTTATATGAAGATCTGGAAAGTATTGATCGTGATGCACCTCAGTTTTCTGCTAACATTAAAAAACAACAAGAATTACGAAAGTTATTTGAACATGTTGACGATAGCTTATTCGCGCTTTCATTACGAAGGGCAGAGCTATCTGAGTTTGTAAATGAACAAATTACCGAGGTATATTATAATACAGACAAAGCTTTAGAAGCCATCGCAGAGAGTCAAATATACCAAGGCGTATCATATCAAAAATACGTGATTACCGCTTCTAATGGGTTGTCAGATTATTTGGCAAATATTTTGGATAATATGCAGCAAAGTATGCAATCTGGTCAAGGTGAAGGCGAGGGCGAAGGCTTTCAACTGCCTGATATTATCAAACAACAGGGTGATTTAAAAGATAAGATGGAAGGTCAAGGCAAACCTCAATCTGGTGAAGGGGAAGGTAAACAGGGCGAGGGTAAAAAAGGTGAAGGTCAAGAGGGTTCTGGCAAAAGCGGAGAAAAGGGTCAGGGTAAAGAAGGAGGTCAAGGTGGCGATGGCGAACAAGGTGAAAGCGGTAAAGGTAAAAATGGAAAAGGAAAAGGAGAAGGTGAGGGCGAAGGTAAGAATGGAAAAGGCAAAGGTGGCAATGGTAAGAATGGACAAGGTAGAAATAGTGGTGAAGGGGGTGAGGGTAGCCAAGGAGATGAACCAAGTGAAGAAGACTTAAAGGAAATCTATGAAATATATAAAGAACAACAATTAATAAGAGCAAAATTAGGAGAACAATTACAAAATATGATTAACCAAGGTGATCGTAAACTAGGCGAAAAATTGTTAAGACAAATGGAGGACTTTGAAAACGATCTCTTAGAAAACGGATTTACACAGCGCGGTATTAATAAAATGAATACTATTCAATATGAAATGCTGAAACTTGAAAACGCCGCTATGAAACAAGGTAAGAAGCAAGAACGAGAAAGTAATACAAATAAAAATCAGTTTACAAACCCAATTACCACTAAACCCTCATTACTAGAGGATTATCGCAACGAAATTGAGATTTTAAATCGACAAGCATTACCTTTGCGGCAAAATTTTCAGAACAAAGTGAAAGAATATTTTAAAAGCAATGATTGATTTTTTCTACAATACTGATTATCAGTTAGTTGAATCAAAAAAGTATGCCAGATGGATTTCTAAAATTATAGCTTCGGAAGAGGGGCATGTTGGTGAAGTTGACTATGTCTTTTGTGACGATGCCGAATTACTATCAATGAATCAAAAGTATTTGAAACATGATACCCTTACTGACATCATTACTTTCGATTATACGGAAGGCAGTACAGTTTCTGGAGACATTTTTATTTCGATTGATCGAGTTAGGGAGAATGCAACAATTTTTAAAGTAAAATTTGAAAGTGAGCTTCATCGAGTCATGGCGCATGGTATACTTCATTTGTTAGGATACGGAGATAAAGTAGAAGACGAAATAGCGGTTATGCGTAGGAAGGAAGAAGAAAAAATGAAATTGTTCCACGTGGAACAATAGCTAAAAACTTTTTACAACAGAAAATTTGAATTATGTTTGAGAAGGAATATGATGTAATTGTAGTTGGTGGAGGTCATGCTGGCGCAGAGGCTGCAGCAGCAGCAGCCAACATGGGCTCTAAGACTTTGTTGGTTACTATGAACCTTCAAACCATAGGACAGATGTCTTGTAACCCAGCTATGGGTGGAATCGCCAAAGGACAAATAGTTAGAGAAATTGATGCACTTGGCGGTTATAGTGGAATAATCACTGATAAGTCGGCCATTCAGTTTAAGATGTTGAATAAATCTAAAGGGCCTGCAATGTGGAGTCCACGCGCTCAAAGTGATCGTATGCGTTTTGCTGAAGAGTGGCGTCTTGCTCTAGAAAGCACCCCAAATTGCGATTTCTATCAAGAAATGGTAAGTAGTTTGTTAATTGAAAATGGCAAGGCAGTTGGAGTTAAAACTTCATTGGGATTAGAGATTAAAGCGAAGTCGGTGGTCTTAACAAATGGCACTTTTTTAAATGGGCTTATTCATATTGGTGAAAAACAATTTGGTGGAGGTAGAGCAGGAGAAAAAGCGGCAACGGGTATTACAGAACAGCTTACAGATTTAGGTTTTAAAAGTGGTAGAATGAAAACAGGAACACCACCACGTGTTGATGGTCGTTCTTTAGATTTTTCTAAAATGATTTTGCAGCCAGGGGATGTTGTTCCGGAAAAATTCTCATATACGAATACCAAACCGCTTGTACACCAGCGTGACTGTCATATGTCTCACACCAGCGCTTTAGTTCATGATTTGCTCAAGGAAGGCTTTGATAGATCGCCAATGTTTAATGGAAGAATCAAAAGTATAGGACCAAGGTATTGTCCGTCAATAGAGGATAAGATTAACCGCTTTGCCGATAAAGACAGTCATCAGTTGTTTGTGGAACCAGAAGGATGGAATACGGTTGAGGTATATGTAAACGGTTTCTCTACCTCGTTGCCAGAAGATGTTCAATTTAAAGCTTTGCGATCAGTATTGGGTTTTGAAAACGTGAAATTTTTTAGACCAGGGTACGCAATAGAATATGACTATTTTCCACCCACACAATTGAAGCATACTCTAGAAACAAAATTGGTGGAGAATTTGTATTTCGCAGGCCAAATAAATGGAACAACCGGTTACGAAGAAGCGGCATCTCAGGGGTTAATGGCAGGCATCAATGCACATCTTAAAATCGTAGAGAAAAATGAGTTTATTCTAAAAAGAGATGAAGCCTATATAGGCGTTTTAATAGATGACTTAATAACAAAGGGTACAGATGAACCTTATCGAATGTTTACTTCGAGAGCAGAATATCGAACGCTATTAAGACAAGATAATGCTGATTTAAGACTAACTCCGAAAGGTTATAAAATTGGCTTAGCTTCTCAAGATCGCCTAAAAAGAATGGAAGAAAAGCGAGAAAAATCTAAGGCTTTTATTAAGTTTTTTAAGGAAACAAGTGTGCTTCCAGCAGAAATAAATCCGATTTTAGAGAGTGTAGACTCGGCCTTGGTAAAGCAGTCAGATAAAATGGTAAAATCTTTTTCTCGACCGAAAGTAACTATGCAGCATATGCTTCAATTAGATGCGGTTTCGGCATTTGTAGAAGAGCATTCTTTAGACAGGGAAGTGTTAGAACAAACAGAAGTTCAAGTAAAATATTCAGGTTATATTAAGAAGGAAAAGAACAATGCGGATAAATTACATCGATTAGAAGATGTCAAGATTCCCGATAATTTTGACTATACAAAACTGAAGTCTTTGTCTTATGAAGCAAGAGAAAAATTTTCTGCAATTCGCCCAGTAACCATTGCCCAGGCCTCCAGAATTAGCGGGGTCTCGCCTTCAGATATAAGTGTGCTTTTAGTATTTATGGGAAGATGACAAAATCAATTTTTTTCAAACAATCGAAGCCCTCAACTGTTATAATTTTAGGGACTTCTATAATAGCATTAGCCTTGTTTTTAGTTTACGAAGGCACCGCCAGTTTAAGTCAAATTTTAACAATGATAGTTCTAGGTTTACTGCTATTGGGGTATTCAATCAGTTATGAATTTGATTCTAATTTGAGTCATAAAAGGCACATTAAACTGTTTGGGGTATCTATTTTTAGAAGTAAACTTGAATGTATTTTTCCGGAGTATATCACGGTATTTTTAGCTGTATTTAAAAAGGGTTCTGATTGGGGCCCAGTATCTGCAATGGGAAAAGAGACTCGAGACGGAAAGTATGTTATTCGCTTCTTCAAAGGGAATACTCATTTTACGGTTTGGAAGACAAATTCTTTGCCTATAGCGGTTAGTAGAGCTGCCAAGTTAGGAGAATTAATTAACGTCAAAGTTTTGGATAAAAACTTGTAATGTTCCACGTGGAACATTACAAGTGGTTCTTGAAAAGAAATAGTTTGTTCTTCAAAAAATTAAGTATTGAATCTTTGTTTTGGTTCAATTGTTGATAGTTTACAACTAACTCCAAAGGAAACCAAAAATGAAAAAAATATTGCTTCTAACACTAACTATTTTTATACTTCAATCGTGCATCCCTTTAAGAATTGCTCCAAACATTGAGAACTACAAAGTAAAGAAAGGAAAGCGTTTTAAACGAACTTTATCAAAGCGACATATGTTCATTTTTGAAGACCAAAAAGAAGCCAATGAATTTTATGGTTTTGTAAATACTAAGTTTCAGTTGGATGATGCCGCGGTCTATGATGATGTGCCTTTTTTAATAGATGGTGAGCAATATTTCTTTGCCTGGTATGAAGTTGAGATACCTGATAAATCTTTGAACCTGATACCAATTGCCTTTGACACTTTTCTTAATGTGGCTCTTGGTACTGATGAAGTGGAATCATTTGTATCAAGCGAAGAAAACACATTCTCGAGAAAAGGAAATTGGTATGTGGCCATTGAAGTATACAGCGATATTGAAAAAGATTGTTTGACCAAAACTTCCCTTTCAAAGAAAGCGGTTTTAAACTATCTTCACACCTTAAAAGAAGAATACCTCGCGACCAATAATTACAATGACACCGTATTTAAAAACTAAAGATTTTTCCGTTTCACAAGAAGAATTTGAACTTCATCACGATCTTGATTTGGATATGTTGGTTACAAAACCACATCCTGAAAAATTAGATTCTTACTATCAAAGTGACAATTATATTTCGCATACAGATGCAAGCACTTCTTTGGTTGACAAAATGTATCAAAGAGTAAAAAAGTTTAGTATCCGAAGAAAAGTCAAACTAATTAATCGTCATGCAAGTAAGCCAAAAACGATATTAGACTTCGGCGCCGGAACGGGGGATTTTCTTTTAGCAGCTAAAAGTAGTAGTTGGATTGTAGAAGGAGTTGAGCCAAACCTAGATGCTCGTAATAAGGCAAAAGAAAAAGGAGTACATCTTTTATCAAATCTGGATTTGTTGGAAGGTAGAAAGTATAAGGTCATTACACTCTGGCATGTTTTAGAGCATGTATCTGATTTAGAAAATCAAATTTTAAATTTGGCTGCACACTTAGAAGAGCAAGGAACTTTAATCATAGCAGTTCCCAATTTTAAATCGTACGATGCAAAGCACTATCAAGAACATTGGGCGGCGTATGATGTGCCTAGACATCTTTGGCATTTTTCAAAAACAGCAATCGAAAAACTTTTTGCAAAGCAAGGTTTAATACTTGTTCAAACTAAACCCATGATTTTCGATGCCTTTTACGTGGCGTTACTATCTGAAAAATATAAATCTGGAAAGCTGCGCTATGCTAAAGCTTTTTTGATAGGGCTCTTATCAAACATTAAGGCTCTTAGTACTAAAGAGCATTCTTCTTTAATCTACATCTTAAAAAAGAGCTGAAATTAAATTTGAAGCGTTTTGCGAGGTTTTTGGCAATTCTACTATCATTACTCTTCTGAATTGAATTTTGGTTAAAATTTACTATGCTTTAGAGCTTAAATAACGATAAATAATATTGATATATTTTGGTATTTTAAATAGAATTTAACTATATTAATTTTAATTCTATTTGTTTACCCAGAAACGTTTTGGAATTATCTGATTTTGGATTTTCAATAAAGCTTTGAATTTTAAGAAGAATTATTCAAAGCTTTTCCTATTTTTGCGCGACTAAAAAATTAGTTTCTGATAATAGAAAATGAAAACTAACAAAGTAATTATGAAAAATTTAGTATTAGCAGCAATGGTATTACTCGTGATATCTTGTCAAGAACAACAAAAAATAGGCTACGTAGATAACGTAAAGATGATGGAAGATTATCAAGAGAAAAAAGATTTTGATGGAAGATATGAAGTAAGAAATGCTGCGTTCACTAAAAAGAAAGACAGTATTAGCCAAGCTTTTCAAATGGAAATGCAAAGCTTTCAAATAAAAGCACAAAAAATGAGAGAGTCAAAGGCACAAGAAGAATATGCAGGTATGCAACAACGAGCGCAACAAGTTGGACAGATGTTACAACAAGAAGAACAGGCTTTAATGACTGCTGCTCAAGTTGAATTAGACACTATGGTAAACATGGTTAAAAGAGAAATCAAAACTTATGGTAAAGCGAACAATTACACCTATATTTTAGGAGGTGGTGACGGAGGTAGCGTTTTATATGGTACAGATGTCAATAACCTGACCGAAGAGATTGTAAAAACATTGAACGGTAAGTATACTAAAGAATAAGCTATTTTTATAAAAGCAAATTCAAATCCTCAACCTTAAAATGTTGGGGATTTTTTGTTTAGGGCTGCAATAGAAAAACCAAGAACACCGCTGGAATGAAATAAATTACAATGGTTTTAGCGCCTTCATAATCTTTTGCCATGCGTTGCCCAAATAGTAACATTAGTAAAGTAATACAAGAGAGAATAGCACCGTATAAAGCTGACGTTATATTTTGATTTATGATAATTTGAAACGCGCCTATGGCACATAATATTCCTGCTATCATTTCTGACAATAGAACGGTACTAAGCATAAAAGGCACGATACTTTTTAAAGGACTTTCTTTAAAGTGACCTTTTAACCATGATAAATTTCCACCCCAGTCCGTAATCTTATCGATACCACTTTGTAAAAAGGTGATTACTAGAAAAATCAATATTAAGATCTCGGCTGCATATTTGAAAAGGGTATCCATAATTTTGAATTTATTTTTTTATTTTTTAGGTGATAAGGGCTTAGCTTTTTTATGCAGTAAGCGCGTAAGTTTAATCGACAAATCAGTAAAAATTATTTTTGAATTACCATTACGTTCCACGTGATATATGGCCTCTTCTAATTCTGTAACAATATTTTGGATGTTATTTTCGTGAACAAAAGGCGCAAATTTCTCTAAACTGAACCCGTCAACATGAATCTGCATATATGCTAACTCTTGAATATTGAAATTTACCAGCATTGCTTGACGCATAACAACAAGGCAATAGTGTAAAAAATTCTTTTGAGTTTCTCTTCCGGTTTTAGCTACCTCTTCGCTCCATAAGATGAGTTCGTGTATAGCGGCTTTATTTCCTTTTGCCTTAAAAGCGCTTCGCACCCATTGTACAAACCATTTTTCAAAGACAAGATCTTCAGAATCTTTATTCATAAGATCTAACGCTTTGTTGTAGTTTCCGTTGGCTTCATGTGCCAATTGATGCGCTTCTTGTTGCTTTAAGCCTTGAGCTTTAAGAGCATTAGCGATAGACTCTTCTGCTAATGGCGGAAAATGAAGAATTTGGCACCTTGATCGAATAGTTTGAATAATTTGTTCTTCCTCTTGAGTTATTAAGATGAAAACAGTTTTTTCAGGCGGTTCTTCAATGAGCTTTAGCAGTTTATTCGATGCTGAGGTGTTCATTTTTTCAGCCATCCATATCAACATTACTTTGTAACCACCTTCATAAGACTTAAGAGACAATTTTTTAACTACTTCTTGGGCCTCATCAACTCCTATTTGGCCTTGTTTTTTTTCTATTCCTATAAATCGATACCAATCAAATAAATTTCCGTAAGGCTGTTCAAGAATAAATTGTCTCCATTCTTTTATGTAGTGATTACTTACAGAATGACTTTTTACTTTTTCAGAATTCGCTACCGGAAAGGCAAAATGCATATCAGGATGAGATAAGGAATTAAACTTTAAATTACAGGCTTCACTACCCCCATAATTTTCACCGTTTTGGTTGCCACAAACAATGTATTGCATGTAAGCTAATGCCATAGGCAAAGTGCCACAACCTTCTGGACCAACAAACAATTGTGCATGAGGAATTCGACCCGCATCAGCACTTGAAGTCAAATGATTTTTGATATGAGAAAGCCCCAAAATATTAGTAAACAGCATAGGTCAAATATAGTTTATTCCAACTTAATTTTTTAACGCTATGATTGACATTTAAATACCGTACAGCTTGCTAATAAATTTTAATTTTATTCTCTACTATGTTTTAGGCTTTCCCTAAAAATATAAACAAGGGCGCAAAGTGAGTGGAAGAAGAAAGTAAGTATTATGAAAACCAACTTCGCAGTTTGTTTTTGTCTATTTTCTGCTCATACCACCTTTAATTGTTCGTTTTTCCTAAATTTTAGAAAAGCGTAATAAGTTTTATATTTTATTAAAAACTTCTTCAGAAAGGCTTTAAAACCGACTATAGAGTTGGTTTTATTACTATTGAATTTGCTAAAAATAACAAAACCACCTCTAACTGCACAACATAAATCTTTACATTTGCGACTCTCTTAAAATAGACTAGCATGAAGACGATTGAAGACTTTAATTTTAAAAACAAAAAAGCATTAATTCGGGTTGATTTTAATGTGCCTTTAGATGCAGATTTTAATGTGACTGATACCAATCGAATTGAAGCTGCAAAACCATCAATTATTAAAGTTTTAGAAGACGGGGGTAGTGCTGTTTTAATGAGTCATTTGGGTCGACCAAATGGAACAAAAAATCCAGATTTTTCATTACAACATATTTGCCAAAAAGTCTCTGAGGTGATTGGTGTTCAGGTTAAGTTTGTTTCTGATTGCTTAGGCGAGGTTGCTGAAGATGCTGTTGCAAGTTTACAACCAGGCGAGGTTTTGTTATTAGAGAATTTACGTTTTCATTCAGAAGAGAGTTCTGGCGATGCTGGTTTTGCTAAGCAACTTTCAAAATTAGGAGACATTTATATTAACGATGCTTTTGGCACAGCGCATAGAGCCCATGCCTCTACAACGGTTGTTGCGCAATTTTTTGAGGAAAATAAATGTTTTGGCTTTTTACTAGCGAAAGAAATTGAAGCGATTGAAAAAGTAATGCAAACCGGTGAAAAGCCCGTATTAGCTATTTTAGGTGGCGCAAAGGTTTCTTCTAAAATTACTATTATTGAGAATATTTTAGATAAAGTTGATCATCTTATTATTGGGGGAGGAATGACCTACACTTTTGTTAAAGCAAAAGGAGGAAGCATAGGCGATTCTATTTGTGAGGATGATAAAATGGATTTGGCTTTGAAAATTCTAAATCAAGCTGAAGAAAAAGGAGTTCAAGTACACATACCCGTCGATGTAATTGGTGCAGATGATTTTAGTAATGATGCCAATACTCAAATAGTGGACTCAGATAAAATTCCTGATGGTTGGCAAGGTCTTGATGCTGGACCAGATACGCTAGCCAATTTCAAAGAGGTTATTCTAAAAAGTAAAACTATTCTTTGGAATGGCCCCATAGGCGTTTTTGAAATGGAGTCTTTTGCTAAAGGCACCATTGCCATAGGAAATTATATTGATGAAGCAACTCGAACTGGGGCATTTTCGCTCGTAGGCGGCGGCGATTCTGTGGCCGCTGTAAAACAGTTCGGCTTTCAAGACAAGGTCAGTTATGTATCAACTGGTGGTGGTGCAATGCTTGAGAGTTTGGAAGGAAAAACCTTGCCAGGAATCGCTGCAATATCAGGTTCGTAAAGGTGTTATCGATAAACAGCCTTATTTACTTTGTTGTAGGTTTTAACGTTTGAAAATTTTATTCTTCCAGAAAAAAATACGATTTTCGCTAGCGCCTCTTTAACCATAATTTTGATTATGATCTTAAAAAAGTCCCAATTTCTGTTTTTCGTATCCCTATTTGCTTTGACTTTCTCAGCTATGGCACAAGAGCAAGATAGTATTTCAAAAACTATAAATACTTCTAAAATTATTGAGGCCAAAGATATTCCTCTCGATACCATTGCGATGGATATGAAAGGGGTTGAGAATATTGAAAACATGGAGGCTGCAAAAAGTCTAAATGATAATCCTTTAGTGCTAGTTAAAGAAGGTGATAAAGGCGCCTACAATTTGCAAGATAATGTACAAGCGGCTCGTTACGATAGTCTTTGGATGAAAGAGCTTTACGAAAGCGCGGCCTTATCTGATGATATGTACAAAGAGGTGTCAAATTTAAACCCAGATGAAATTTTTATTGTTGACATCAATACAGATACTTTAAAAATGCGTTTAGCGAGATTAAATGAAAAGACGCCATTTAACGTAGTTTATAATCCTTCATTAGAGAATGTTATCAAATCGTTTTTAACTCGAAAGCGTGGTTTAATGGAGCGTATGTTGACAGTTAGTCAGTTCTACTTTCCGCTGTTTGAGCAAGAATTTGACAATCATGACATTCCGTTAGAAATGAAATATTTATCGATTGTAGAATCAGCATTAAACCCAAAAGCACGGTCTCGCGTCGGCGCAACTGGTCTTTGGCAATTTATGTATGGTACTGGTAAAGAACATGGTCTTGATGTAAATAGTTACGTTGACGAACGTAGTGACCCCATCAAATCAACTCGAGCTGCCTGTGAATACCTAAATAGAGTGTATAAAATTTTTAACGATTGGGATCTGGCTCTGGCAGCATATAATTCAGGTCCAGGAAATGTGAACAAGGCAATTCGAAGATCAGGGGGGCAAACCAACTATTGGAATATACGACGTAATCTACCAAGAGAAACCGCGGGCTATGTACCTGCATTTTTAGCAACTATGTATTTGTTTGAATACGCTGAAGAGCATGACTTAAAAGGTGAAAAGGTAGAACGGCCTTACTTTGAAACAGATACAATTCAAGTAAAGAGTATGATAACTTTTGATCAAATCTCAGAACTTGTTGGTATTAGCAAAGAGGAATTAGTAGTATTGAACCCTTCCTATAAAATGAACATAATCCCTTTTGTAAAAGGGAAAGATTATTCGCTTAGACTACCAAGAGATGTAATGGGTAAATTCGTAAATAACGAGGCAGCAATTTATGCTCATGTTGAAAAAGAACTGAAGAGCAAAGAGAGCCCCTTACCTGCCTTGGTAAAAACAGCTGAAAAAAACAGAATTCGATATCGCGTACGAAGTGGTGATTTCTTGGGGAAAATTGCCGAAAGATATGGAGTACGCGTAAGTCAAATTAAGAATTGGAATGGTTTAAGAAGTAACAATCTACGTATTGGCCAACGTTTAACAATTTACCCAAGAGGCGCTAGAAATGTGCCAAAAGCTTCTCAAAAGACTGTTTCAAAGAAAGCATCAACATCAGTTGCATCTGCAAACGGAAAGGTACATGTAGTAAAAAGTGGAGACTCACTTTGGACGATTTCTAGAAAGTATCCTGGAGTTACTATTGATAATTTACGAAAATGGAACGGTATTAGTGGTAATAATTTAAAATTAGGTACAAAATTGAAATTGTGTGATTGCTCATCCTAATCAAAACTCTATGAAACCGTTTAAAATTCTATTCTTTTTTTTATTCGTAGGATTAATTTCTTGTAATAATAGCAAAAAACAAAGGTATTTGCCGAGCTCTATTGGTGCCATAAACCAAGTAACTATCGTCATGGAAAATGAGCTGTGGAAAGGAGAGGTTGGCGACCAAGTTAGAAAGCATTACGCTGCAATGGCAATCGGACTTACATGGGAAGAGGCAATTTTTACCCTTAATCACGTACCTCCCAAAGTATTTAGTGGCGCTTTACATAATACACGTGCAATCGTTTATGTTGAAAAAGACTCGGTAATCAAAGCAGGTATGAAAAGCGAGGTGTATGCAACACCCCAAAACATGGTGGTCATAAAAGGTATTACCAATGAAGATTTGATTGCTGGCATTGATGCTACAGCGAAAAAGGCCATCGCAACTTTCAAAAGTGTTGAACTTAAAGAAACACAGAAGAGGCTTTTGATTTCTTTAAATAAAGAAGGCGTTTTAGAAGATAAATTCAATATTTCTATGAGCGTACCATCAATTTATAAAGTGGATGTTCAAAAAGATAATTTTGTTTGGATGTCAAGAGAAATTCAAAAAGGACATATGAATATCATGGTGTATGAAATACCATTGAAAAACCTTTCTACTGACTCTACTTTGGTGCGAGATATTGTGCACATGCGAGATTCAATTGGTGCTTTGCATATTCCCGGTCCTGATGTACCAAATAAGGTGACTCATATGAGAACTGAGCCGGCGTTCTCGCCTTCAATTTTTCCAATAGATATAAATGGAAAAAAAGGCATTGAAGTAAGAGGTATTTGGGATATAAAGAATTATCCTATGGCGGGGCCTTTTCTGACCTACATTATTGATGATACCGAGAATAACAGAAAATTAATTATCGAGGGCTTTACTTTTGCGCCTGCTACAAACAAAAGAGATGATATGTTTAGTTTAGAAGCAATTTTGAAAACAATTGCATTTAAAAAATAACAAAAGCAATTTTTTGTATTAGAATTTTAATATAAGGGCTGTAGAAACTCGAAAAATAGATACAAACAGTATTGCAATTTAGCTGAAATAAATCAAGGAGAAAGCTTTAAAATACTGTTTAAGGAACTTCTAAGTCCAATCTCTACATACTTCTAGTTAAATTTCTTCATTTTCAAGTCGTCTTATGTTGCTCAGCGCTCTTTGATTTTTTGTGCGCGGCACAATTTGGTAGTTGAAAATTGTCAAAATTAAAGTAATAGAAATAATCTTGACTGCAATTGGTATCAGAGGAATTAATTAGACAAACAGCAAAGTAATTTTATCGGTCGCTTGGTTCTTAAAAGGTTTAAAAATAAAAAACTCCCTAGAAAGGGAGTTTAAAAGTTAGGTTGGTTAAGTGGTTGTTTTATTAGTCAAATGCAAAGCCAGTTACGACTCTAAATATAAAAGCATATAATACAATTAAAAAGCTAGCAAAACAGAACCAAGAAAATGCTTTGAAATATGATTTCACTAGTTTAGTGCCTAGGTTTTTAAAAGCTTCTAGGTAAATTTCTTTAATGAGTAGAACGTTTTTCATAAGATTTGGTATTTAAAATGATTATTTGGGTCTATATAGAACTCTAAATCTATGATTTGCGTATTTAATCGAATGTTTTTGTTGTGAATTGGTATCGGGGTGTTGTGAAAACTACTTCAATTTAAAGTAATGCTAAGGTTTTCGATGTAATTTGGATGAATTAAAGAGAGGTGAAAAATTATTTTGAAATAAACAAAAGACCGCTGTTCTTATCCAACAGCGGTCTTTTTTTGGAATAGTTTATATTTTTAGTTACATGTTTACGATAATAAATTCAGAACGTCTATTCAAGTAATGGGCTTCTTCAGTACATGCAACGCTACCATCACATTCATTTATCAAACGTTCTTCACCAAAACCAATTGCGCTTTCTATTCGCTCAGGCGCTATACCTTGCGAGATAATATAAGCTCTAGTAGATTTGGCTCTATTGTCAGATAAGTACTTGTTGTATGCTCTTTTACCTCTTGAATCGGTATGTGATTCGATTTTGATTACCATATTTGGATATTCATTCATTACTTCTACCAACTTGTCTAACTCTTCTGATGCATCTTGGCGTATGTATGACTTGTCAAAATCAAAGTAAATCATCTCTGTTTTCAACTTCTTAATACCCTCTTCAACAGCGATCATTTCTTTCAACTTTTTCATGGCTACAAGAACATTAACCGTATCGTTTTCAACGGCAGTAACTTCTTGAACATTATCGAAATATTCATCTTTAGTTGCTCTAATAGTATATTTAGTATCGGCTTCAAGGTCTTCAAAAATGAAGCTGCCGTCATCACCACTAACCATTTCTTTTAGTTTAATACCGTTTTCATCTAATAATTCAACTAGTTGTTGAGGCATAATATCACCGGTAATCAATTCAGTTACAACACCAGCAATAGCGTTGGCATTAGCAGGAATTTTTTCAAGATCTAGTCTTTCAAACGAATAAATGTCGTCGTCACCTTTTCCTTCTGTGCGATTTGATGCAAAAAAGCCTTTCTGATTTTCCTCATTAACAATATAAGAGAAGTCGTCTCTATTACTATTTATAGGTTGACCTAAATTTTTAACTTCTTCAAACCCTTCCTTCTCTGTATAAGCGACTTCATAAACATCAAGTCCGCCCAAGCCGGTGTGCCCGTCTGATGAAAAATATAATTTTTGATCATTGATAAAAGGAAACATTTCCTTTCTTTCGGTGTTAATATCTGGCCCCAAATTTCTTGGATCAGAGAAAGTGTTATTTTCCAAAACATCTACTACAAATATATCAGTCTGTCCAATGCTACCAGGCATATCAGAAACAAAGTACAATTGTTTTCCGTCCGGACTCAATGCAGGATGCCCTGTTGAATAATTATCGCTATTAAAAGGAACTTCAACAGCATCCGTCCATTCGTCACCAATTTTCTTTGACATATATATTTTCAAGTGATTAACACCATTTTTGTCGCGCTTTAGTTTTTTACCGTAATTATTTCTGGTAAAGTACATCGTCTCATTGTCTGGTGAGAATGTTACTGAAGCCTCATGATATTTTGTGTTTAATTTTTTAGAAAATTTAATAGCATCTTTTAAATCTTTTGACTCTTCGTTAATTTTTGCAACATACAAGTCAAGATAAGGTTGATCATTCCATTTATACCGTCTGGTATTTAAAAATGAAGAATCTTTTGCAGAAGCAAAAACGACTTGTGTCGAATCTAAAAACATTGGAGAAAAATCGGAGTATTCGGTGTTAATTGCCAAGTTTTTGATATCGTAATCTCCTCCAGTATTTAGAATATTGTCCAATACAACTTCATTAGGTAATGGTGTTGTGTCTTCCAAACTTAAAACCTCACCATTTTCCATCTTTTTCTTGTAAAGACGCATTAACTTTTTAGATCGAGCATATTTACCAGTACCTTTTAAAGAGTGCGCATATTTAAATACATTATCGGCTGACATTTCTTTCCCGTATTCATCATATAATATAGAATACCATTTATGGGCTTGCTCCATATCTGTATTAAAGTAATATGAATCTGCTGCTTTTTGAATGATATCATAAGAGTAGTTTTTCTCTCCTTTATTTAAGGCGTCTTCGTATAATGCAGCAGCTTCTGCATACCACATTTTGTCAAAATAGAAATCTGCTTTTTTAATCAATTTACTTTTCCCAGATGATTTGCTAGAAACTTTTTTAGTTTCCTTTAAGTTATTTGAATCATTAAGCATGTCATAAGTAACTTCGTTTACGGCAACTTCAGGTGTATCATTGGTGATTTCTGGAATTTTTTCAATCTGATTTTCTGTAATAACCATTAGTGGTTGTTCAATTTGAATTGAAGACGATTCTTCAACAACAACTGGTAATTGCGATTCAGTTGACGTGTTATTTTGAAATTCATATTCAACAACAGGCTCTATAACAATATCTGATAATTCCGTTTCGGTTGGGGTGTTACTTTTTAACTCTGATTCAAAAGTAATAGGTTCTTCTTCGAATATTGGAATTTGAGTTTCAGTTGGTGTGCTGTTCTCAACAACCGTTTGAATTGTTTTTGATTCTTCAGCAACCGCTGGTAATTGAGATTCCGTTGGTTTATTGTTTTCAACAATTAATATCCACACATCATCCTTTAATTCTCCTTCAAAATCATTAACACATGCATCAACAGCCTCTAAACCAAAAGGAAACTTTTGTATGTATACATAATTCAAGTTGTTTTCAGGGTTGTGAATATAATCAGCGTCGAACCCTTCTTGTTTTAATTTTTTTATAACTCTTTTAAGATTTTTACCTTCATTGAATACACCAGAAATAATGTAATAACCATCATCAACGCCTTCAAGGTTGCTAAAAGTTCTGTAAGGAATGTTGTTCTTTTTGGCAGCTTCTTCAAAGCTGTCGTTAATAGTAACTTCTGTATTAGTATTTGAGAGCTGGCTATCAGCGTCATCAAAAACAGTATCAGCAATAGTAGTTTGCGCGAAGACGCCAACTGAAAGTATCAAGAAGCAAGTAGTAAATATTCTTTTCATGATTTGGTAATTGAAAAAATCAAACAGGTTTAATCTAGTTTTCTTCCACATAATCATTTCGTGAAAGAAGTTTTAGTTTGGCAGTTGTTTTTGTAATTATTTTATTTCATTAAAATTTGCTAGTAAAGGCTTGAGCCTTTTGAATTGGTTCGACAACTTAAATCCATAAAGGTGTAGCAGAATCAATCCGTCTGTAGTTAACGCCTAATTTTGGCGTTTCGTATATAATGATAAGTGAAGTAGATAGGAGTGTGAACTAGTAGGTGAAGTATTTTCAAGAAAAACATGCAAGTTCTGTAAGTTGAAACAGGATTGTTTAAAGCTACAGATACCTGAATTGCCCGATTTCTGAAAAAGTTTTGAATTTAGGAAATAAAAAAACCCTAACGAAAGTCAAGGTTTTTTAAATTAAGGATATTGTTTGATTTAATCTTTATTTTCTTCTAATTTTTCATCTTCTTTTGATGCATCTTTAAACTCTTTGATACCACTACCAAGACCTCTCATTAATTCAGGAATTTTTTTACCTCCAAAAAGTAAAAGAACAACAACAACAACTAGAATAATTTGTGGAGCTCCAATGGCCAAAAATGTGTGTAACGCTATCATAGTTTGAAATTTAGTGGATAACAAATGTAGTAAAAAGTATTTGATAGTACCAAGAAGTAGTTGAAGAACCACATTTTGGTTAGTTGATTTAGAAATGTTTTTTCTCTTAACGAGAAATACGGATCATTTTTTCCCTAAGGGGCTTAGAATTAAATTCTAAGTTTATCTTTGTGCTATGGCCCAGAAGGTTAAAAAAAGGAAAGAAATAAAGAAAAAGTTATTGCACAAGTATCGTTTGGTGATTCTAAACGAAAGTACTTTTGAAGAAAAAATTTCCTTTAAACTGAGTAGGTTAAACGTATTTGTTACAGGATCACTTTGTATTATAGGTTTGATAGGTCTAACCACCTTACTTATTGCCTTTACGCCTTTGCGAGAGTATATTCCTGGGTATTCTTCTACGAAATTAAAAAAACAAGCAACTGACCTTACTTACGAAACAGATTCTTTGGTGAGAGTATTAAATAACACCAATCGGTATCTAGATAATATTCGTATGGTTTTATCTGGCGATATTGAAAATAATGAGGTGAATAGAGATTCACTTAGAGAACAGTTTGAATTAGATCCTTCTACGATTGACTTGACTCCTATAAAGCAAGATTCTTTACTTAGAGCAGAAGTGGCATTAGAAGATAAATACAATTTGTTCGAAAGAAATACAACTACAAATGAAGTTGTTCTTTTTCCTCCTATCAGCGGCACGGTTAGTCAGAAATACGATTCGCAAAAAAAACATTATGCTGTCGATGTCGTTGCTTCAAGAGAAACGCCTGTTAAAGCTGCTGCTAATGGCATGGTTATATTTGCAGAATGGACTGCAGATACCGGTCATGTTATTATTTTGGAACATCAAGATGGTTTTATTAGTGTTTATAAGCATAATGGTTCATTGAATAAAGCACAAGGTGATATTGTTCGAGCGGGAGAAGTTATTGCTTCCGTTGGCAATACAGGCGAGTTCACAACCGGACCACACCTTCATTTTGAACTTTGGAATAAAGGAACACCTGTAAATCCTTTAGATTTTATAGATTTTAAATAGAAACCATGTCATTAAAATCGTTTGGAGCTAAAATTTTTGCAAAAAGAATCGCTGCAAAAACCGCTAAATGGGTTGACAAACCGGTAAAAACTCAAGAAAAAGTTTTCCAAGAAATCTTGCAAAAAGCATCTCACACTAAATTTGGCGAGGATCATAATTTTTCATCAATAAAGTCTCACCAAGACTTTGTGACTCAAGTTCCTATTCGAGATTATGAGCAGCTAAAACATTATGTTGAACTGGTGGTTGAAGGTCAAGAAAATATTCTATGGCCAGGTAAACCACTATATTTTGCGAAAACTTCAGGCACAACTTCAGGCGCAAAATACATTCCGATTACCAAAGAGTCAATAAAGCAGCAAATAGAAGCTTCAAGAAACGCTATTCTCAACTATATCAACGAAACTGGTCATACTAGTTTTGTGGATGGACGAATGATATTTTTACAAGGAAGTCCTGTGATGCAGGAAAAGAATGGAATTCAATTGGGGCGATTGTCAGGCATTTCAGCACATTATGTGCCTAATTATCTTCAGAAAAACCGATTACCTAGTTGGCAAACTAATTGCATAGAAGATTGGGAAACCAAGGTTGAAACTATAGTTGAAGAAACTATAAATGAAGATATGACTGTAATAGCAGGTATTCCTTCATGGGTGCAGATGTATTTTGAAAGACTAAAAGCTAAAGGAGGTAAGCCTATAGGAGAACTTTTCAAAAATTTTCAATTATTCATATACGGGGGAGTAAACTTTGAACCTTATCGTGCAAAATTCGAGCATTTAATGGGAAGAAAAGTAGATAGTATTGAACTTTTTCCAGCGAGTGAAGGGTTTTTTGCATACCAAAATTCTCAGAAAGAGAAGGGTATGCTTCTACTCTTAAATTCAGGTATCTTTTACGAATTCGTGCGAGCAGATGAGTTTTATAATGACAATGCCAAACGTGTAACGATAAAACAGGTAGAGCTACTTGTAAATTATGTGATGATCATTTCAACAAATGCCGGTCTTTGGGCGTATAACCTTGGAGATACCGTTCAGTTTATTTCTTTAAAACCCTACAAGATAATTGTTTCTGGCCGTATAAAACACTTTATTTCTGCTTTTGGAGAGCATGTTATTGCTAAAGAAGTTGAGGAAGCTATGCAAAAGGCAGTAGCTCAAACTAATGCTCAGGTAAGTGAGTTTACTGTTGCCCCTCAGATTACACCTGAACAAGATGAGCTTCCTTTTCATGAATGGTTTATAGAATTTGAAAGAGAACCCAGTAATATGTCAAGCTTTATTACTATTCTTGATGCATCATTACAAAAACAGAACAGTTATTATTTTGATTTAATTGAGGGTAAAATTTTGCAAACGCTAAAGGTGACTTCAATAAAAAAAGGAGGTTTTCAAACCTTTATGAAATCTATTGGAAAATTAGGAGGTCAAAATAAAGTACAGCGATTAGCGAATGATCGAAAGGTAGCAGATGTGCTTTCTTTACAAAAAGTACGCTGATAGCAATGCCTTACAAAACCTGATTTTTATTTGTAATTTTGCTCGAAATTCATTCATGGGCAAATCAATTATTACGACACGAGCACAAGAATCTACGAATGCAATCGAGCGATTGTACATCACCATGCGCCACTTGTTTAATAGAGGGTTTTATAAGCCTACCGGCGTCTCAGGTGAATCTCTTAAAAATGCGTTGTTACAACTGCGCCCTGAAATATATGGCACGGTGGCCGAAGAAAAAGCCGAATTTAATGGCCTCATTTATGTTTTAGAACGTTTGCCAGAAGGCATAGAACAATGCAAATTCATCAATCTAACTTCTGACGAAGGGTACGGAAAATCTCATTTTAAACCAATCGTTCCCCCAAAAAGAAGACGTAACTGCTATAGAATTGATGATGAGCAGATGAACATTGAAATAACTAGAGGGCGTTCTGATATTTATGACATTTTGACCCATCTAACATTTCTTTTTATTGAATCTGAAAAGATTTGTAAGCGTGTATTGATTGAAGATACTGACAAAACTATTCGTGATTGGTCCAAACTTGAAGCTGCCGCAAAAAAGGAAGAGCTTTCACAAGCTGAACGCGAAGTAGCCCTTATTCATACAGCAAATATTTTAGGACGTAGCTTTGATGAAGTGTTATGGATATATGAAAAATTTGCTACCAAAAACAATCCTGAAAGATTTATTAAGATTATTTGGTGGCTTGGCAAATTGGCTATCGAGGAAGAAATATCAGGTGAAAAGCGGGTAATCACTTTTAGCGCTCAGTTACGAGAACGCTTAGGTCACCATATTCACGGCGAGCGTTGGTCTGATGCGATTAAGACCATTTTAAAGAAAAATAACCTTCTCAAACGCCCTATACACATCATAAGTGCCAATATGCATAGTGTCATGAACTCCTTATTTGCTCGAAAGGCTTTGTCAAAGGAGTTTCCAAATTCTAAATCTTTAGAAATTTATGAAGCCCTCAGCTCTTCTGGAAATAAAGAATTACGAACCAAAGTTGAATTGATCGCGAAGAAAAATGGAATGATAGCTATTAATGACCTATCAGGAACCAACATTGATGTTCAAATATTTGATATGGCTAAAATTGGCACAGATGCCTGTTGCTATGAGCTAAATAAAGGATTAGCAGATATTGAAAAACCAGTTATCTTTGTTATGGACTATGCTTTTGGAGAACAAGCATATGAAACTATTGATGAACTATTGAAACCCTTTGGCGCAACGAAGAAGAGTGAAACTTATTTGAATATAGCCTCGATTTCAATAATGGGAAAAGCAGGAATTTTAGAAGGTGGAAAGGGAGATTTGATGATTCCTTCAGCACATATTTTTGAAGGAACGGCTGATAATTATCCATTTAAAAATGAATTATGCGCTGATGATTTCAAAGGTCATGGTTTAAAAGTGTTTGAAGGAACAATGGTAACAGTTTTAGGCACGTCGTTACAAAACAAAGACATTCTAAAATTTTTTCATCAGTCCACATGGAATGTAATTGGATTAGAAATGGAAGGCGTTCATTACCAAAAGGCAATTCAATCTGCTTCAAAAATACGAAAAAGTATTCGCCAAGATGTAAGAGTGAGATATGCCTATTACGCTTCTGATAACCCACTAGAAACGGGCAGCACCCTTGCCTCTGGCGGATTAGGTACTACAGGTGTTAAACCAACATATCTAATAACCGATAAGATTTTGACACAATTATTCAATTCATAAAAAGATGGCAAACCTAGAACAACCTAATAATTCTCAAGATTCTAACGAGATTGATTTAGGGCAGTTATTTGAACTTATAAAAAAGGGGTTCCACAACCTTTTTAAGAAATTCCTCAGACTTTTTGTTTATTTTAAAAAGAACCTTTTAAAGCTTGTGATTTTAATTGCAATAGGTGTAGGTGTTGGATTATTAATGAATAATTTAATACCCAAAAAGCTAAAAACAGAAGTTATTGTAAAGCCAAATTTTAATAGTAAAGACTATTTGTATGCCGCCGTAGACGAAATAGCATCTAATATTTTAGCAAAAGACTCGATGTTCTTCAAAAATATGGGTGTAGCTGTGAATGAACTTGATAATTTTAGTATCGAAATTGAACCTGTAGAAGAGCTAGAAGAAGATCAAGAAATCATAGAGCAGAATACCAAATATTTAGAAGTTCTTCAAAATTTCAAAAACGATGAATTTATTTTAAATGCGATTAAGTCAGAAATTTTTCAAAATAGCGAACCTGTTCATCGAATTACGTTTTATTTTAAAAATGATCAAATTGGAAATGACTATGCTCGAAAAATGATGAACTATATCAACTCGAACCCATACTTTATTGAGCTTCAAAAAGTCTCAATAAAAAATGCAGAGATGAGAATTGAACAGAACAAAGATTTAGTTAACCAGATAGATGATTTAATTGCTAATTATTCTAAAAAATTGGCTAGTAATGAGAATGTTCCATCGAAAGCGCAGGGCATGCTTTTATTGGATAGTGAAAATAGTCTGAATATACCAAGTTTATTAAGTCTTAAAAATAGGCTTATTAGAGAAACAGAAGACAAGCGCATTGCAATGCTAGAACAAGCGGACTTTGTAAGTATCCAAAATTTCGGAAAAACACAGCCGGTAAAAAAATCTTTATTGGGTAAAAACTTGGTCTTATTTCCTTCGATTTTATTGGGCGCGTTTTTCTTGTTATCCATGATTTTATATTTGAATAAGAAGGCAAAGGAATTATTGTAAAAAAAGAACCCTACAATTATATAACAATTAGTATTTTTTAAAAGAATTATGCAGATATTAGTAACCGGAGGTGCAGGTTTTATTGGCTCTCATGTAGTTCGAAAACTTGTAAAGTCTTATCCTGATTATCATATTTATAATTTAGACGCGCTAACTTATGCAGGTAATTTAGAAAATCTTCATGATATTGATTCTGCATCAAATTATACCTTCATAAAAGGAGATATTGTTGATGCTAATTTTATCAATGGTCTTTTCACAAGATATGGTTTTGACGGTGTAATACATTTGGCTGCTGAATCTCATGTAGATCGTTCAATTGAAGATCCGCTGGCTTTTGTGCATACCAATATTATTGGAACGGTCAATTTATTAAACGCTGCCCGTGATTTCTGGAAAGATGATGCAAAGAATAAGCGTTTTTATCATGTGAGTACTGATGAGGTTTATGGCTCTCTAGGAGCTGAAGGTTTGTTTACGGAAGCAACGTCTTACGACCCAAATTCACCCTATTCTGCGTCTAAAGCAAGTTCTGATCATTTCGTACGTGCTTATGGCGAAACCTATGGCCTTCCTTTTGTCATCACGAATTGTTCAAACAATTATGGGCCTAACCATTTTCCAGAAAAGTTAATTCCATTATTTATTAATAATATCATTCATAATAAACCTTTACCGGTTTACGGAGACGGAAAATATACTCGAGATTGGCTTTATGTAAAAGATCACGCTGATGCTATTGATCTTGTTTTTCATAAAGGTAAAAATCATGAAACTTATAATATTGGCGGCTTCAATGAGTGGCAAAATATTGATTTGGTAAAATTACTTTGCCAACAGATGGATGAAAATTTAAGACGACCTAAAGGTACATCTGAAAAATTGATTACGTATGTGAAAGACCGCCCGGGGCATGACTTGCGTTATGCCATTGATGCGAATAAAATAAATAAAGAGTTGGGCTGGAAACCCTCTGTAACTTTTGAAGAAGGTTTGGCGCTTACTATCGAATGGTATTTGAATAATGAAACTTGGTTAAATAATGTTACATCTGGTGATTATCAAGCGTATTATAAAAAAATGTATAGTTAAAATGAAGTCAAATCGTAATGAATATTAACCCCAAACAAAACACATGAAAGGAATTATTTTAGCTGGAGGTTCAGGAACTCGCTTACACCCCTTGACCCTTTCTGTAAGTAAGCAGTTGATGCCTATTTACGATAAGCCGATGATTTACTACCCACTATCTACTTTAATGTATTCTGGTATTCGAGAAATATTGATAATTTCTACACCAAAAGACCTTCCGTTGTTTAAAGAATTGCTTGGTGATGGTAAAAAGTACGGCTGTAGTTTCACGTATGCTGTACAAGAAGCTCCGAATGGTTTAGCAGAAGCATTTATTATCGGAGCTGATTTTATTGGCGACGATAAAGTTGCGCTAATTCTTGGCGATAATATTTTTTATGGCTCCGGTTTATCAAAGTTGTTACAATCTAATAATGATCCTCATGGGGGTGTTATTTATGCCTATCGTGTTCACGATCCAGAACGTTATGGGGTTGTTGAATTTGACAAAGATGGGAAAGCCATAAGTATCGAAGAAAAACCAGAACTACCAAAATCAAACTATGCCGTACCAGGAATTTACTTTTATGATAATGATGTCGTCGAAATAGCCAAAAATATTCCACCAAGTCATAGAGGAGAATTGGAGATTACTGATGTTAACAAGGTTTTTTTAGAAAGGGGTAAACTAAGCGTAAGTATTTTGGATAGAGGTACAGCATGGTTAGATACAGGTACGTTTCAATCACTAATGCAGGCTTCTCAATTTGTTGAGGTTATAGAAGAAAGACAAGGGCTGAAAATAGGAGCGATAGAGTCTGCAGCCTATGAAATGGGATATATAAACCAAAAGCAATTTGAAAGCTTGGCAGAACCTTTAATGAAAAGTGGTTATGGTAAGAACTTGTTGGGTATTTTAAAGAAACAAGGATGATTGTTACCGAAACTAAACTTAAAGGCTGTTTCATAATAGAACCTGCAGTCTTTGAAGATGCAAGAGGCTATTTTATGGAGTCTTTTAATGCGGAAAGATTCAATTCAAAAATTGGTACTTCTACTCATTTTGTTCAAGACAATCAGTCATTTTCTTCTAGAGGAGTTATACGGGCCTTACACTATCAAACTGGCGCGCATGCACAGGCAAAATTGGTGCGTGTTTTAAGCGGAACAGTTTTAGATGTTGCAGTTGATATTCGAAGTGACTCTTTGACTTTTGGTCAACATGTAGCGATTGAACTTAGCGCTGAAAATAAAAAGCAACTTTTTATACCCAGAGGATTTGCTCATGGTTTCGTAGCCTTAAGCAAGACAGCAGAGTTTTTCTATAAATGTGACAATTACTATAATAAGGCTTCTGAAGGCGGAATTATTTATAATGACCCTACCATCAACATTGATTGGAAAGTGCCTACAAAAGAAGTGCTAGTATCGGAAAAAGATATTATTTTGCCAACCCTTGATAAGGCTAGATTATGAGAAATGTACTAGTAACTGGTGGTAATGGACAATTAGCATCGTGTATTAAAGATAGTGCTTCCTTGTTGAAACAATATCACTTTATGTATGTTGACATTGATGAACTTGATATAACACAGTCTAGTGCCGTAACTGCTTTTTTCGATGCAAATGCTATTCAATTTTGTGTGAATTGTGCTGCATATACGAATGTAGATCAATCAGAAAGCGAATCAGAAATAGCAGAGAAAGTAAATGTTGCTGGAGCAAGAAATTTAGCAGAAGCTTGTAAAAAGTTCAATGCAAAACTCATCCAAATTTCAACTGATTTTGTTTTTGATGGGAAGTCTTCGCTGCCTTATGTTGAAACAGATACCACCAAGCCAATTAGTATTTACGGTTTAACCAAACTAAAAGGAGAGCTTGCAACAGCAAATACTTTAAGAGAGCATTTTATTTTAAGAACATCGTGGTTATACTCTGAACACGGTAACAATTTCTGTAAAACAATGCTTCGCTTGGCCAAAGAAAAAAAGGTTCTAAATATAGTTAGTGACCAGGTAGGCACACCCACGTATGCAGGTGATTTGGCAGCGGTAATTCTAAAAATTATTAAAAACGACAGTAGCGATTATGGGGTTTATCATTATAGCAATGAAGGGGTCGCTAGTTGGTATGATTTTGCCAAAGCCATTTTTGATTTAAGTGGCAACAATATCGAGTTACATCCTATTCGATCTGAGGCCTATCCGACTCCCGCAAAAAGACCAGCTTTTAGCGTTATGGATAAATCTAAGATAAAGACTGCCCTAAGTGTTACAATCCCATATTGGAGAGATAGTTTGACTGTTGCACTTCAAAAAATTGAACGTTCCAAAAAATCATAAAAAAAATGAAAATAGGTGATTTAGCTTTTGACGAAAAGAATAAAGTATTTATCAATGCAGATAAGGTTATAAGTTATAGCGACGGTGAGAAAAATGAAAATTATGTTTTTGACACCTTTAAACGTGCTAAGGATACATCTATATTTTCGATGGAATTATTTGATCGTATTAAAGACTGGCCTAGTGAATATCATTTTTCTACCTATCGCCAAAACATATTAAGACCTTTAAATATTAAGAAAAATCAAACGGTACTTGAAATTGGGGCCGGTTGCGGAGCAATTACAAGATACTTAGGTGAAGTTGGAGCTCAAGTTACTGCCGTGGAAGGAAGCTTGGGTAGAGCAAGATGCATCGCAGAACGTTGTAGCGATTTAAAGAACGTAAAAGTTGTTTGCAGTAATGTTGAGGATGTAGAGTTTGATCAAAAATTTGACATCGTAACTTTGATAGGAGTTTTCGAATATACCGCTAAGTATTCTAAACGAGAAGACCCCTTTCATAGTGCTTTGAATAGTTATATAGAGCTATTAAAACCAGGTGGATCTTTGGTAATTGCCATTGAAAATAAATTAGGATTAAAATATTTTGCTGGGTTTAATGAAGACCATTTTGCGGCTCCTTATTTCGGACTAGAAAGCAGGTATGGCGATAAAGATATAACCACTTTTGGTCGTGAAGAGATACAACAAATGCTATTAAAAGTTGGTTTTGAAAATACAGCGTTTCTCTACCCTTTTCCTGATTATAAATTACCTAAAGTAATTATTTCTGATAACGGTTTGAGTGAGATTGAATTTAATGCGAGCGATCTTGTGCGTTTTACAAAAGATAGACACTATAATCCAACTCCAAAAGCAAATTTGCTTAATGAATACTTGGTTTGGAATACCATTAGTGAAAATAAACTATTAGGAGATTTATCTAATTCATTTTTAATTGTAGCGACTAATGGTAAGGATCAAGAATTAATTACACCGTCACTTCTAGGGCAATATTATACATGCAATAGGTACGAACCTTACAATACAGCTACCTCTTTCCATAGAAAAGATCAAGAGATTCAAGTACGTAAAGAAGAATTAAATGTTGCCAATGAAAATCAAACTGCGTTAAAAGAATTGGTGCACAATACTGAAAATGAATCGAGCTATATTAATGGTAATAACCTACATCATCAAATAACAGAAGCGCTTTATAAAAGAAGGTTTAAAGTGTATGAAGAACTAATTGGTAGGTGGATTGAATTTTTAAAGGAGGAGACCTTAATTCAAGGCGAAGCTTCTGAATCTTTAATAGAACCATCCTTTTTTGACGCCCTACCTTTTAATATAATTGTTGATTCAAGCGAAAAATTGAATTTGTTTGACCAAGAATGGACAGCTGAAAAGCCTTTTGAAATAGCTTTTTTGGTCGTTCGATATTTGGGCATGCACAAGAGAAATAAAGGAATATATGGCAAGTATGCTAGTTCTTATTTAGGTTTTGTAAACAAGACTCTTGCCACTTGCGGACTTGAAAAAATATCTAAAAGAAAATTGCGTTTGTTTGAAGCCGAAGATGAAAAAGTTAGAAATAAGATCAACAGAAATGGAGGAATTGCTCCTTTACAAATAAAAAAATCGCTTATTTTTCTTTGCTTAAATAAGCTAAAAGAAATCAAAAAATACCTCTTATTTGGTGTTTTTGCTCAACGATAGTCTTTACGTTTTCAATTTGTTTTTAGCATCAATTGTTAAAAGAATGTGTTAAAAAAAATTCTTACATTACAACAAAAGATATAACAAAGAAGCTGAATTGATAGCGATGATTACTTAAAGTATAGCTAAAGATTTCAATATTGAGCTAGTATAGCTTTCAAGGTTAATTGAGATTATATTCAAATAAAAACTAAATATGCCGACGACATTTCAGCGCATTTAGACGAAAAATAATTAGAATTTTATGAAGTACATAAAAACTTGAATATCTTAATTTCAACAACAGACCTTGCTTCATGAAAAAAATAAAAGTTTCTACAAATTTTGCGGCAGTCCAAATTGCTCAAGAGCAAATGAAACTACTATTAATTAGTAGTAAGCAAAAGTATTCTAATAGCTTTTTTAAAATCACTTCGATTTTGATTTTGATTTTAATTTTTTCATGTTCCAATTCAGACGAACCGGATTTAGAATTAAGAGTTAAAGACTTTCCCAATCGGGTTCAAGATTTTTCAATGTGGCAATTAGAACCTTTTTTTCAAGAGACACAAATGGGATACATTATCAAAACAGATGATAATCAAATTATTGTGATAGATGGAGGAGGTTTTAGTGCAGCGCCATATTTAGAAAGCTATCTCAGACAGTTGGGAGGAACTGTAAACACATGGATTATTACCCACGGACATTTAGATCACATGGGTGCTTTAATTGAAATTATTGACTCAAAAGCAATTGTAATTGAGCGTTTAATTCATGCACCGCCAACCTTAGATTGGGCCCTTAAAAACGAAGCGTCTTCGAAAAGCACGTTTACTAGATATATAAATAGTATTCAAAACGCTAAGTTGAGTGAATTGATTCCTGAAAATGAGGAAGAACTTTTCTTAGGAGATGGTGTTCGAATGGAAATTTTAAGTGCAGGAAATTCAGAAATAGTTCAAAACGCTATTAATAACTCCTCATTGGTGTTTAGAATTTCAAGTAAATCAAAATCAATTTTGTTTTTGGGTGATATGGGAATTGAAGGGGGTCAGAAAATTTTACAAAGTCCCGCTGTTGAAAAGTTAAAAGCTGAATATGTTCAAATGTCTCATCATGGTCAACAAGGTGTGGATAAGGAGTTTTATGATGCGGTTCAAGCAGATTATGCGCTATGGCCGACTCCCAATTGGTTATGGGAAAATCGAGCCGATGGAAAAGGCCGTAATACTGGTGACTATAAGACGCTTATCGTTAGAGAATGGATGGAAGATTTAGGCATTACCAAAAATTACGTATCTGGCCTTGAAGGAACGGTTCAAATAGATTAATATATGCCCACAGTTTCTAGGAATATTTTCTGGTCAACCTTAACATCAATACTTCAATTATATACGGGAAGCGTTGTTTTTATAGTCTTAGCTAAGTTAATGACCGTTGAAGAATTTGGCATATTAAGTTTCGGTTTTTCACTATCGGCAATGGCAGTTATTGTTGCTGATTTCGGATTTTCTTTGATGGTTATAAAGGAATACCCAGAGCAAGAGTCTTCAAACAAAAGTTATATTTCCAATAGTATGTTGGCAAAAGGGGCACTATCAGTAGTTTGCGCCTTTTTGTTTTTTGCTTATTTAAGCTTGTCGTATCAAGGAGAGTGGTTTAAGGTAGGAGCCGTTTACATATTTTTTGCCATAATATCATCGTTTATAATTTATTTGCAAGCTTTACTTAAGGTTCAAAATCGCTTTCACAAATACACAGAATCAACTATCGTTTATGCGGTTTCGGTAACCATGGCCATTTTAGGATATGCACTATTTGAAGTAAATTTATTGGAATTGGTGGTATGCTTACTTTTAGCTAAGTTGGCTCAATTGATTTGGACAACGTACTTGTGTAAGAGTTCTATGGTTGCTTCTAATAACAGCATAAACAACATAAAAAAGCTTATTGCAAGAAGCTGGTCATTTGGCCTACACACCGTGTTGGGTATCTTTTACTTTATGATTGATACTCAAATAATTTCACTCTATTTAGGCGCTACTGAAGTTGCATTATACCAATCGGTTTTTAGAATTATTTTGATTTTGCTCGTCTTTTCAGACATTGTTTCAAATGTTCTTTTGCCTTATTTATCGTATAAATTTTATCAGCAAGAGAATATTTCAGAACTAGTATCTAAGATTTTTCTGTACATGTTGCTCATAGGATGTTCCCTCTTTCTAGCATTTACTTCTTTTAAAGTTATAATTTTAGAGCTGCTATACACTCCTGAATATGTGCAGGCCGCTGTTTTGGTATTACCATTTTCGATAGTAATAATTCTTCGCACATGTTCGGTTTTATTGGGTAATATATTGACTATTTCGAATAGACAGGTATATCGGGTAATTACTGTTGCAGCTTCTTTAGTGGTTAGTATTGTTTTAAATTTAATATGTATTCCAAAGTATGGTATTATTTCTGCAGCATGGGTGAGCGTTGTAGTTCATGTAGTTTTATTTGGAATGTATTTTTACTACAGTCAAAAAGAAGTTCCAGCTATGCAATTAGTCTCGAAGTTTAATATTATAATTTTGGGGTCTACCGGGCTAATTTATACTGTTATAAATTACTTTTTTGTAGCTAATATCTGGGTAACTTTGTTAGGTGCTGTTTCTTGGCTTTTCATTGTATTCCTTATTATGAGACAAGAAAATAATTTAATTTTTTTAAGAAAAATTCTTAAAGAAAAGGGCGCGGGGTAAAAGCTTTTAGGACAACCATTAAAATTATACTTTTACAAAACTACTAGAAATGTAACAAAGGCTTAGTTTTTCTTAGCAATCGAGATGAATCCACTCCTAGGTTTGCCTCGAATTTGTGTGCTAAGACTATAATTATGCGAAGTAATTGCTAGTAACTACGAATTCAAAAAACATTGAATCTGCAAGCGAAACATAATGGTTTAGAAAATATAAAGGGTTCTTTTACAAAAGATAAGGTACCTTTCTATCTCCTTATTTTGCTAAGTTTTTTTCCAATTATGCCTTTTGGCCTTATGTCTGTGGTCATTATCTTGTTTGTTGTTGGTTGTATCGTCTTTAATTTTAAAAACTTTAAATATCAGTTTGATAAGGTGGGTGTAGTTCCGCTTTTCTTCAACATTGGTTTTTTTTTACTACTACTTTTTAGTTTAGTTTATTCTGAAAATTTAAAATTCGGTTGGCGACAAATAGAGCGCGCATTACCCTTGTTATTTTTTCCTATTATATTTCTCTTTTTCCCTCCTAAACTCACGAAAAAGCAATTGTATATTATTGGAGGTTCTTTCGTAAGTGCCAACATACTTTTTATTGTTTTACTTTTTTATTATTTGGTACAAAATGCAAGCGATTACCAAGTTTTGGGTAAGGAAGGTTTAATTCTTTTTGAAGGCTTGAAAGAGAAAAGCTTTTTTACACAGCTCAAAGATTTATGGAACGGAACGTTCTATGAAGTGCTGTATTATGCAAATAGAACCGAAGAAAGTTTCCTTGAAATACACAAAACCTATGCCTCACAAGGTATACTTTGGAGTATTGTTATTTTGGCTTTCTTTTCTTTAAGAAAGAGGCTATCGCCGGTAAAAAAGACAATACAAATAGGGCTGCTTTTAATTTTAGTAATCGTTTTAATCTATCTCTATTCGATGATGAATCTATTGCTGCTTGTGCTCCTTTCACCTGTATTATTTTATGCGGTTTTAGGGCCTATTAAGTATCGAAAGCGGGTTACCTTAGGGAGCGTAATTCTCTTAATGGGAATCTTTTTCATGCTCACATTTGGTCAGGTATTATCTGAGAATTCCTATGAAAAATATAAACAATATGAAAACCCTTTATTTATTTTTTCGAATATTGAAAAAATGCTACTAAAAGATGAGCGCCGTTCTATTAATCAATGTAATTTAAGCCTGTTTAAAGAACACGCTTTTATCGGCTATGGAGTAGGTGATGTGCAAGACAAGCTTAAGGACTGCTATTCGAATAGTAGTGATCTTATAATAGAAGGGTCTAGTATTCACGAACAAAATCTCAATTCGCACAATTATTATGCTTTTTTAGGGCTTGCAGGTGGTATAGTTGCAGTCGTTCTTTTTATTACAATGATTGGGTTTAATGCATCATTAGCAATACGTAAAAAAGATTTACTTTATCTTGCTTTTATATTAATAGTTGCAATGAACCTCCTTACTGAAAACTCGCTAGGACGCGCACACGGCATTTTGTTTTTCGCCTTATTTAACGGCATTTTATTGTCTAAAAACTTAAGCGCAAATGCAAATAGTTGATCCTTCTAGAAAGCCATATACCTTCGATGAGGTATTAATTGTTCTGGTTTTGTATGGCATTGAATTACAACATTCGCCGTCTTTTAGATCTTTAGTTAAATGTAATAAAGAAAAACGGGGTATCGACTTGATGGTTTATGATAACAGCCCAGGTCAAAATAGTGAAACCAAATATTTTGAAAAGGAAAAATTTCGAATAACGTATATAAATGACCCTAAAAACCCTGGGGTCAGCAAAGCATATAATTGTGGTATTGCTTTAGCTAAAGAAAAAAATAAAAAATGGATTCTTTTTTTAGATCAAGACACCACTTTAGATGAATCTCTTTTAGATAAATTTTTAGAAGCGATAAATTCACATCGAGACATACAGATTTTTGCTACTACATTATTTGACTCAGACCATAATTTGATTTCGCCTTCGCGTTATTTTTTTAAACGAGGATTTGCGCGTTCAACTCCTCCGATAGGAAAATGTAAATTAAATAAAACACGCCCCATCAACAGTTCTGTTTTAATTTCAACAGAAATTTTTGAAAAAGTAGGATGGTATAACCCGAAAATTCGACTTGATTTTAGTGATCATGAATTTTTCGACCGAGTAAGCAAACGCTATAAATATTTGCAAGTGGTTGCTTCTAAAAGCTTCCATAGCTTGTCTACTTCAGACGAAACCAATTTAGAAAAAATAAAAATACGTTTCGGTATTTTTTGCGAAGGAGCGCATGTAGCGGCAAAAAATTCGCCGTTAAGTAGGTTTCAATATTTTGTAGTCTGCATATTTAGAGCTTTGAAATTAAGCATCAAGTTTAAAACGTTCTTTTTCATAAAAACACTTTTTAATGAATGGACGAAAAGAATTGATTAACAAGCGATTAGGAAACTATTATAAATAGGTATTCAAAATAGAAATACACCATTGAGAAATGAAATTTAGCTTTAAAAAGCATTCGCTATTACTACTTTTCTTTAGCCTTATGCTTTTAGAAATTTTCTTGGGAGGTGCGGGTAGGTTAACCACCTTCGGCCCCCTCACGCTCAGAATGTATCTATTTATAATTGGGTTAGGCCTATCTGTTCTTTTATTAATTGCAGGAAAAAAGCTAACACGAACGACCGTGGTTTTAATGATTTGTTTTTTTGTGGTTTATTTTGTCGCAATTATACGAGGTATTGCAGCTGGCGCTGAATTGAATAACCTTTTCGCAGATGTTAAGATGGTATCGTTTTTCTTTATTCTACCCTTTTTTGATATCATGATTAATGATTACCGAGCATACACTCGAATATTGAAACTTCTAAAAGGTGTTTCCCTATTTCTTGCAGTAGCTTATTTGATTTTCTTTGCGATTTTAAATTCACACCTTATTCCATTTTTAACCATTTACCAAGCAATGTCAAAGCCTGAATATTTTGCTGAATTTGGTTTTAGGGGGGAAGTAGCAGTAATCTATAAAGGATTTATTTATGCTTGTATAGGTTATTTCTTTTATTTTTTTAACCAACGTAGACCCAAAAACACCATTAAAATTTTATTGATTTTTTTCGCGGTGGCTCTAACCTTAGCTCGATCGTATTTATTATTGGTTTCCTTCTTATCATTGTCATATATCATATATCGATTTTTGGTTTCTCGAAAAAACAGAATTTTAAACATGTTTGTAATTGGCCTGGTAGTTATAGGCGGCATACTACTTGTTCCGATTTTATTGGATGCATTGGGAGATAAGTCAGTATCAGACAGTATTCGATTCGTTCAAATACAACAGGTTTTCGAAAGAATTAACCCTTTAAGTTTTTTAATAGGTCACGGTTATGGCATTGGAGTTCCTATTCGACCGGTACATATGGAGATAACCTATTTAGAAATCTTTCATAAGCAGGGTATTCTGGGTTTGGCATTTTGGTTTTTAATTCCAACCTACATAGGTCTGAAATATTATAATTACCGAATATATTGTAAAAGCAATAAGAAAAATAATCCTATAGATGCTAGACCCTTTTTATTTGGAGTGTGTTTTTTATACCTTCAATCATTGTTTAATCCGTATTTGACAAATTCAATGGGAATGACGTTTTTGTTCATTTCACTAATTGTCTTCGAAAAATTAAAAAAATTCAATGAAGAGAAGAATCTCGGTTTGCATGGCGACTTATAATGGGGCTCTGCATATTGAAAAACAATTGGCGTCAATTTTAAAAAATCTTGAAGCTAATGATGAAGTTGTTGTCTCTGATGACAATTCGTCTGATGAAACTATTACAATTGTTAATAGTTTCAACGACAACCGTATACGGGTTGTAATGAATCACCCAAACAATCGTGGTCATATCACAAATTTTGAAAACGCATTAAAACATGCTACTGGAGAGATTTTGTTCTTATCTGATCAAGATGATATTTGGTATGATAATAAAGTTGATGTTATGATGAGCGCTTTAGAAAAGCATGATTTGGTAGTTTGTGATTGTACGATAGTAGATGGCGAAATGAAACTGCTAAACGAATCGTTTTATGCACTTTTATCTTCAGGAAACGGATTAGTTAAGAACTTAATTAAAAACACCTATTTAGGATGTTGTATGGCTTTTAATAGAAAAGTGCTTGAGAAGGCACTTCCTTTTCCTAGAGATATTATCAGCCATGATACTTGGTTGGGTTTAATGGGCGAGTTGAGTGGTAGCTGTTATTTTATTCCAGAAAAATTACAGTTTTTTATTCGACACGGCACTAATTTTTCAATAACAAATGGGCAAGACGCTATGAATGATCAAATAAGTCCATATAGCTTTGGTGAAAAGATGAGAATGCGTTGGGCTTTACTTAAAAATGTCATAAAACGTTGGTTTAGATAGTAGTTTGATAAATTATACTAACGATTGAATTGTGCTTGCTAGACAGAAAAAATGAAAATTTTAATTGTATCTCAATATTTTTGGCCCGAAGATTTTAAGGTAAATGATATTGCATTTGATTTCGTAAAAAAAGGATACGATGTTACTGTTCTTACCGCAAAACCGAACTATCCTAAAGGAAAGATTTACGAGGGCTACGGATTATTTTCAAAAAGAAATGAGAAACACAAAGGCGTAAAAATTATAAGAAGTTCAATAATCCCAAGAAGAAAAGGGGGTGCATTGTTTTTAGGCTTGAACTATTTATCGTTTGTTTTTTTCGGATTTCTTACTGCACTATTTCGGGTAAAGGGAAGCTACGATATTGTTTTTTGCCATTTGACTTCTCCTATTACTGCGGCACTTCCGGCAATTTGGCTTAAAAAGAAATTCAAAATTCCGTTAGTACTTTGGGTACTTGACTTGTGGCCTGAAAGTGTTGAAAATACGACCAATATTAAGAGCAAGCGGTTTTATAAATACTTAAACAAATTGGTTTCTTATATCTACGGTCAATCGAATCAGATATTAGTTAGTTCACGCTATTTTATCGAATCTGTAAAAATGAAATTACCGAACCAAGCAATACCAATAACCTATTTTCCGAATTGGGCAGAAGATGTTTTTGTTCAAAAAGCAGATGAGCAATATCAATCACCGACTTTACCAAAAGGTTTTAATATCATGTTTGCTGGTAATATCGGTGAAGCACAAGACTTTGAATCGATTATTCAAGCAGTAAAACTGACCATTAAGCAAGATATAAATTGGATTATTGTAGGTGATGGCCGTAAATACCAATGGCTGAAAAATGAGATTGAAACATATAAACTTCCGAACATAACGGTATTAGGGCGTCACCCTTTAAATGAAATGCCGAGCTTTTTTAAAAAGGCAGACGCAATGTTAGTTTCCTTAAAAAATGAGGCGATATTTGAGTTGACCGTACCCGCAAAAATACAAACCTATATGGCTTCAGGTAAGATCATAATAGGAATGATTAACGGTGAAGCAAATCAACTAATAAACGAGAGTGGCGTTGGATATGCTGTATCAGCAGGCGATTACGAATCTTTAGCAGCAATTGCATTGAAAGTCAAGAAGCTTAGCCCTGAAGAAAGACAGCAAATAGAGGCATGTGCAACTCAACATTACAAAGATCATTTTTCAAAACCAAAATTGTTAGAGAAGCTTGAACGTCTTTTGATAGAACAGACGAAAAATTAAAGCGACGTATTCTTTAAAATAGTTAGGTTTTAATGACGCCACTAAAATTTTTACATTTAAAATAAATAACTTACTTATTTTTAAATCAAATAGCGAGAATATAATTTCAAATTACGCATACCTAAATACCACCTGAAATATGAAAGAAGAATTATCAAACTTATTTTCCTTAACAATCGCAGAAGGTAATTTGTCTCTTGTAGATTTTGTAATAAATCTCTTGCTTACTGCGCTCCTTACTTTTTTAATAGGATTGTTATTTGATAGATATTCGAAAGTATTATCGAATAGAAAAGCGATGATTAAAACCTTTGTACTCGTAGGAATGACTACAATGCTGATAATTTCAATTGTAAAATCTTCTGTGGCACTTTCTTTAGGTCTCGTAGGAGCATTGTCAATTGTGCGTTTCAGAACAGCAATTAAAGAACCTGAAGAGTTAGCCTATTTTTTTATGTGCATATCAATAGGTTTGGGAATGGGGGCTAACGAAAAGTGGATTACAATTGCAGGTTTTGTAATATTAGCCATTGCAATTATTTTTCTTGGGGGTAAAAAAGTAGTCACGTCAACCCAAAATTTGATCATTCGCACAAAGGAAAAAATTTCAGAAACTGAAATGATTCAACTTTTAGAATCGCAAACCCAATCATTAGATTTAAGGCGCTATGATCAAAATAAAGAGTATAGTGAATTCGCTTTTATTCTTGAGTTTTCAAGTGTAGATAAATTGATGGAACTCAAAAAAATGTTAGAAGAAAAATATGAGAACATTAGCATAAGCTTCATTTCTAATAGCTAAAAATGAAAATTAAAAGACGCAACAACCTGTATCGCCAGAGTCTATTTCTTACCATAATGGGTATACTGGTCTTATTTTCATTAATAGCTGTATTAGCTAGTAATTCAAAGAAACCTAGCGACAACGAATTCAGCAATAAATTTGCGGAGACAACATTAGTTGATGGAGAAACCGAACCATTTATCAATTTCGAAGAGTTTTTAAACAAATATGCTTCAAATGGGTATACCATATTGTTTACCTCTTTTGATGATATAATTGGGAGTTCAAATTTTGTTCAAAACAAACTGAAGAATTTAGGCAGTATAATGTCTGATTCTTTAAAACATAGAGATTCTTATGTTGCTGTTATTAAAGATGGACGTTTAATTATGGAAAATAGAAGAAGCGATTCTATGGCAAGTATAGCCTATCATAACTTTCGAATTAGCGGTCTGGGTTATGGTAAAAAAAAGGAAAAAAATGCAACACCAGGCATCGTTTATGTTCAAGATGTCACCTATGACGAAGTGATTCAAATAGATAAGATGAATAGGGGCTTACACGCCTTGATCTATAGAAATGACGACTTTCACATTAAAGAAACCATACGGTATAATTTTGATTTATTTGCAGATGAAAGTTCCACTTCAAATGGGCTAAAAAAAATAGGGCAACTTAAAGAAGGGGGTCTTGTTTTAACCGTCAATGAAAAAGATTTTAATAAAATTAAAAAGAAACGGGAAGAGGCTATTGATTTAGGTGTTTTACTTACTGAAGATGACGATTGGGTAAAAGCTAAGATTGAGTTTCAAAATAAAGAGTTCAAGGGTGAAATTCGCCTAAAAGGTGATTGGGTAGATCACTTATTGCATAAAAATAAGTGGTCGTACAAAGTTAAATTGGATGATGGCACTATCTTCGGAACAAATAAATTTTCAGTACAAACAGCAGCTGCTCGTAACTACATGGGTGAATGGATGTTTCATGAGTTATTGAAAAAAGGAGATGTAATTGCGCTTCGATATAGCTTTTTGCCCGTAACGGTACTCGTTAAAGGAAAAGATCAAGTGGGTTCATTATTTAATAATGTGGGCATAATGGCTTTTGAAGAAGGGTTCACGAAGTACCTATTAGAAAATAATGGCCGTAAAGAAAGCGTAATTTTAAAAGTTGACGAATCAATCGGATGGGAGGACTTTAAAAAAGGGGGTAGAAGTTATGCAAATACTTCCTTGCCAATTTCGGCCTTTGAAATGGGTAAAATTTTAAAAGATAGTACGAAGTACAATCAATTTTTGCATGCAAGAGACTTGCTTCACTCCTATGTTGTTAGTAAAGATGTCGCAGCGGCCTCCATATTTGATTTAGATAAATTTGCGTATTGGGATGCTGTCGCAACGTATACAGCTGGCACGCATGGCCACGCTTTACATAATCAAAGATTTTATTATAATTCAACTACGTCATTATTAGAGCCAATAGGCTTTGATGCTTTAGGGTATTATCAAACCAAAACACCTTTCAAAGTACAATTCTCCTTTCCAGAAGATCAAAGCTATCGCAATTTGGTTCAGAAAAAACTACATACTCTTATGGAAACTAGTTATGTAGATATTGAACAGATTTTTTTGGAAGAAAACTACCTTAAGGCATCAGATATTTTGGCCTCAGAGTATGCAGAAAAAACTAAAGAACTTCAAAATTTGATGCGCGAAAGACATCAAAAAATAGTGGGCCTTTATCAGCTGAACCATCCTATGGATGTCTATTTAGAAAAGATTGATAACAAAAATGCTGTGTTGAATTTTCGAAATGTGATTCCATTAGATATTGAAATACTTGGTCTTAAGTACAAAAAGAAAAACTTAACGCAATTGTCAGAACCGCTTTTAATCAAAGAAGGCGCTTTTAAGAAGGACACTTTAAATGTATTGGAAGGTGCTTTTAATACCTTTTTTAATAAATCATCTAGAAATACTGATAAATCAAAATTTCAAGAAATCATTGTCGAATATAGGTATGTTGGCGCTAAGAAAATAAAATTTAAAAAGGTAATTCCCTATCCATATTACGATAAAGATTATGTGGAGAAGGATGTTATGCAGAAGAAAATGGTCTATTCAAATTTTCCTTTTTTGCGCTTAGATGAAACTAAAAGAACAATAAATTTCATCAAAAAGGCCTCTCCTTGGGTATTATCAGAACCATTACGAATAGATAGAGGCTATGATGTTATTATTGAAGCTGGTTTTGAAATGGATATTACTAAAGGGGGGTTAATTATTTCAAAATCACCTGTTTTTTTTAAGGGTACAAAAGCAGCGCCAATTAAAATATTTTCTTCAAGCAGAAAAGGAGGTGGTTTGGTGGTTTTACAAAATGATAAAAAATCGAGTATTAAAAACACATCTTTTGATGGCCTTAAAAATCCGGTATTCGGCAAGTGGTCAGTTACAGGGGCCGTTACGTTTTATGAATCTCCGGTCGATATAAGTGGTGTTAGTTTTAAAAATAACAGCTGCGAAGATGCACTAAATATTGTTCGGGCAAGCTTCACTATGGATAGTACTTATTTTTATAATACAAAGTCTGATGCCTTTGACGGGGACTTTGTTACCGGTCATATAAAAAATAGTCTTTTTGAAAAATTAGGCAACGATGGCATAGATGTTTCTGGTTCGCAGATAACCATGAATAATATTGAAGTAAAAGGGGCTGGAGATAAGGCGATAAGTATTGGCGAAAAAAGTGCTGCTATAATTGAGCGATCAAAAATTTCAAACTCTGCAATTGGAGTGAATACAAAAGACCTTTCTACCACAGATATTGACGGACTCGAAATTGAAGAAACCCAATTAGCGTTTACTGCTTTTCAAAAAAAAGAGGAGTATGGTGCTGGAAGAATAATTGCTGCTAACGTAAAAACTAAAACAGTTTCTGAATTGTTCCTCATTGAAGAGTTGTCTTCTATGATTTTAAACGGTAAAGAAATCACAGAAAAAATATCAGGAGTAAAAGACAAAATGTACGGTAACGATTACGGTAGAAAAAGCGAAAGATAACAGCGAGATATGTACATACCATTTACGGGTAAGAAACCAGCTTTTAGATATGAACGAAAATTTCCGGTAAAAAAAGGCTTGTTGTCTAAATCACAAATGCATTGGGCTATAAAAACCAACTCTTTTTTCTTTTCTGAAATATATCACAAAAGACAAATAAACAGCATCTATCTTGATACGAGTTCTTTTGAAATGTATACTGACAATGTAGTTGGCCAAGCAAATAGATACAAGTTTAGAATTCGTTGGTATGGAAAAGATGTGCTTTATGCTGCCCAACCATCTTTAGAAATCAAGGTAAAGCATGGTCTAACGGGCGATAAGTGGGTGTACCCATTACCAAGCTTTAATGTAACTGATTTAAATCAAGAAAAAATCATTCAATTAGCAAAGAATAGTAAGGTTTCTGAGCTAATTGTTGAGCAACTTTATACCCTGAATCCTGTATTGTTGAATACTTATGAAAGGGAATATTATTTATCTGCCGATAAAAAATTTCGTGTAACTCTTGATGAAAAGCTTCATTTTTATAGATTTTCATACGCTTTTGAGATGCTAACAAATGTTAGAACAACAGATGTTGACTTTGTACTTGAATTGAAGTACGACCCCAAAGATGATTTAATAGCAAACGGAATTAGCAAACAGTTTCCATTTAGATTAGATAAATATTCAAAGTACATTACGGGGTGTGATTGTTTTTATAATCTTTGAAAAGTGAAGGCACTAATCATTTAATGCAAAGCACTTTTTATCTTTTGAATCGCAACCAGTATACTTTTCTTACTTTTACATTAAGAGCGTACTATGAATTTTCTTGAAACAGCAGTAATAATATTTATAGGATCTTTTCTCCTAATCTATTTGACGATTCCAAAAATTATCAAAGTTGTGGAGTATAAGCGTCTTATGGACGACCCTGATCATCGCAGCTCACATCAAAGTAAAACCCCAACTTTAGGTGGCGTTTCCTTTTTTTACACTTTAATTTTTGCGCTTTTTTTTATAAAAAGTTGGACCAATTTTGATGAGGCCATGTATATCATTCCGGGCTTAACCATTTTATTTATTGTTGGTTTAAAAGATGATTTAGTGGTCATATCCCCTGGTGCGAAATTAATTACCCAGGTGTTTGCGGTTGCGTTTATTTTGGCAAACCCCAGTTTTACAATCGATTCTCTGCATGGGTTTTTGAATATCGAAGAAATTCCGCATTACTTATATTTGATTATTGCTGGATTTATGATGTTGACCATTATAAATTCATATAACTTAATTGATGGTATAGATGGCTTGGCTTCGGTAGTGGGAATTGTGATTATGGTAATTTACACCACTATCTTTTATCTAACTCAAGAATACTTTTTTGCCTTATTAGCCATCACGGTAAATGCCAGCTTGATGTCGTTTTTGGGTTTTAATTTATCTTCAGATAAGAAAATATTTATGGGTGATACGGGCTCTTTGATTGTAGGCTTTGTTATTAGCATTCTCACCTTGAAATTCTTGGCTTTAAACCCTACAGATTATACCGAACTTCCGTTTTTATTAGAAAATGCACCTTTGATTGCGATAAGCATCTTGATAGTTCCATTATTTGACACGGCACGCGTTTTCGCAATTCGAATTGCTAATAAAAAGGGACCTTTTTCTCCTGATCGTAATCATACGCATCATGTTCTTATTGATTATTGGGGTTTAACCCATCGTCAAGCAAGTTTTATTATCGGCTGTTTCAATTTACTATTTGTGATGCTTTTTATTGTCTTAGGTAGCAGAGCTAAAAATTTAGGCATGGTCATTATGCTAGTCACCGTAGTCATATTTTTAGGATATATCTTTTTTAGATACAACTATAATTTTGCAACACTAAAGCAAAAGATTATGCTGAAAAGAAAAGTCGATAAGATAATTGGAAAAAGAAACGTTTCTCAAAAGCATACTTCGAAAAAGAATAATCTCAATGGTAAATTGACAGACGAAGATGCAAAATCTACAGAAGAAAACGTCTATTAGCTATTCGTTTGATTGTTTAGCCTACAAATAATTGTTGTTCGAAAAGTAAAATTATCACTTCTTTTTCCGAAATTTTTTTCTGCCTTTCAATTTTTAATGATTTCTAGCGTTAGTTGAAATAGTATTACGTATTTGATTACTTTTTTATGTAATATGAGCCTAATTTGAAATTTTATATTAACATCTACTACTGAACTAAATGAAACGAATTTTAATTACAGGAGCAGCGGGATTTTTAGGATCTCATTTATGTGACCGATTTATTAAAGAAGGATTTCATGTTATCGCGATGGATAACCTGATTACGGGAGACTTGAAAAACATTGAGCACTTGTTCAAATTAGAACAATTCGAATACTATCATCATGATGTAACCAAATTTGTTCATGTTCCAGGAGAGTTAGATTATATTTTACATTTCGCTTCGCCAGCAAGTCCTATTGATTATTTAAAAATTCCAATTCAAACGTTGAAAGTAGGAGCTTTAGGCACCCATAACCTGTTAGGTTTAGCTAAAGAAAAGGAAGCACGTATTTTGATAGCTTCTACTTCTGAGATTTATGGAGATCCTTTAGTGCACCCTCAAACGGAAGAGTATTACGGCAATGTAAATACTATTGGACCAAGGGGAGTATATGATGAGGCCAAGCGTTTTCAAGAGTCAATAACCATGGCTTATCACCGTTTTCATGGAGTTGAAACTAGAATCGTACGAATATTTAACACCTACGGCCCACGAATGAGACTCAACGATGGTCGTGTAATTCCTGCATTTATGGGTCAAGCTTTACGTGGAGAAGATTTGACTGTTTTTGGTGATGGCTCACAAACGCGTTCTTTTTGTTATGTTGATGATGAGGTAGAAGGAATATATAGACTCTTAATGAGCGATTATGCTTTACCTGTAAACATTGGTAATCCACATGAAATAACTATAAGCGATTTTGCTGAGGAAATAATTAAGTTAACTGGTACAGATCAAAAGGTGATTTATAAAGATTTACCACAAGATGATCCAATGCAACGTCAACCTGATATCTCGAAAGCTAAAAAAATACTTGATTGGGAGCCTAAAGTAGGGCGAGAGGAAGGAATGAAAAAAACTTTTGAATACTTTAAGACCTTATCTAAAAGGGAATTGGAAAAAACTGAACATCGTGATTTCGCACAGCGAAATAAGAAGTAGTCAATTACTTTAAAATATGAATACAACCCTATTCTTTTTTGGATGGGGTTTTCTTTTTAAGGAATTTATAAAGTTTAGAATAAAATCAAATTGTGCAAAGTGCGGGCAAGAATTAAAATGTGGAGTTGCAGTAATTTTTTCTTTTTGTACTCTTAAATTTAGAAGAATCATAAATTTTAAAACTTTTAAAATCGTATACGATAATTCAAATTACCTAGAAATAGACGAGTTTACGTAAGATTAGCAGTTACATATTGTCGATAAACGGAAAAATACAAGTTGAGCTATACTTTTTATTAAAACCTGCTCATGATCACTAAAAATACCAATCGTTCTTTTGAAAATTAAAGCAGTTTCTAGCGTTTTTGTTCAATAGCAAATTTATTAGCAACAGCTAATGTTGTAATTGAAGAGAACATTTCTATTTTTGCTCAAAATTTAAAGCAATGAACATTTTAATATTAGGTTCAGGAGGTCGCGAGCATACCTTAGCTTGGAAATTACATCAAAGCCCTAAGTTGAATAAGCTATTTGTAGCCCCAGGTAACGCCGGAACAGCAAGTATTGCTATAAATATACCAATTGGTGTTAATGATTTTGGCAGTTTGAAACAGCTTGTTCTTTCTGAAAATATTAGGATGATTGTTGTTGGTCCTGAAGATCCTTTGGTGAATGGCGTTCACGATTTTTTTCTTAATGATGATCAGTTAAAACATATTTCGGTTATAGGGCCACAGCGGGCTGCTGCCGAACTTGAAGGGAGCAAAGAATTTGCGAAAAAATTCATGATGCGTCATAAAATTCCAACTGCTGCTTACCAAAGTTTTACCGTAGCTAATTTACAAGATGGCTTTACATTTTTAGAAAGTCTAAAACCACCCTATGTTCTAAAGGCTGATGGTTTAGCTGCGGGTAAAGGGGTGCTAATACTTCAAGATTTAGAAGAAGCCAAAGCTGAACTGCAAACGATGTTGGTTGACGCTAAATTTGGAGAAGCCAGCAAAACCGTGGTTATTGAAGAGTTTTTAGACGGTATAGAACTTAGTGTTTTCGTGCTTACAGACGGAAAAGGATATAAGATTTTGCCCACCGCTAAAGATTATAAACGTATTGGTGAGGGTGACAAAGGACTCAACACCGGTGGTATGGGAGCCATTTCTCCCGTGCCATTCGCAGATCAAGAGTTTATGGATAAGATACACCAAAGAGTGGTGTTGCCTACCGTGGAAGGGCTTAAAAAGGACAATTTGCCTTACAAGGGCTTTATCTTCATCGGTTTGATAAAAGTAAATGAGGATCCTTTTGTGATCGAGTACAATGTGCGACTAGGTGATCCAGAAACTGAAGTAGTAATTCCTAGAATCAAGAATGATTTAGTTCGTGTTTTTCAAGCTGTAGCCGATCAAAACCTAGATAGCATCGATTTAGAATTTGATGAGCGAACTGCTACTACGGTGATGTTGGTTTCTGGGGGTTATCCAGAAGCCTATGAAAAGGGAAAAGAAATCATGGGCTATAATCAAGTTCAAAATTCTTTGTTATTTCATGCCGGAACAACGTTGAAAGATAACAAAGTAGTTACGAATGGGGGCAGGGTTATGGCAGTTACCTCTTTTGGAGAAAATTTCAAAGAAGCCCTAAAAAAATCCTATAAAAACATAGAAAAACTACATTTTGATAGGATGAATTATCGAAAAGATATCGGATTTGATCTTTAAAATAAAGCCCAATGTTCTTAAATGCTACTTTGGCTTACAAATAGGAGTGAGAGCTAATACTTTTATCCTCTTCACCATTGGCATTGTATTGTTTTAACTGAAGCATCCAATAGACAAAAGCAACGCAGCCTATTATTGCCAAAAGCCAATTGACCGCATTTGACGCCCACCAGCTATCCATAAAACGAAACGCGTCGTAAGGTGCAAACAGTACATTTACAAATAAATCTTCAATGCCTTCAAAAAATGATTTCATGTTATAGTATATTTACCAAGCAAAAGTATAAAATTACGTTCTCTCAGAAAAATTTTTAGATGATTTCGAACATTTTTGGCAAAACAAAACCGATAAACTTCATTATCGTGTTCGCTATGGTGTTAGTTTTGTATGGCATATTTCATTTTTTCGTACTAGATAAAGTCAATTCCCCTGAAAAATTATTTCTTCAATTGCTTTTAATAGCTGTTTTGCTTTTTAGCATTTTTGTGGCTGATTTTATTATTAAGCGTAATAAAATTACAGCGCCTAATTCTTTTACAATACTATTTTATGCCCTTTTTATTGCAATTTTTCCCGAAACACTAACTGATGCAAAAGCTATTTTATGTAGTTTGTTTTTACTGCTGGCAACTAGACGTTTGATTAGTTTACGCTCCTTAAAAGAAACAAAGCTCAAGGTTTTCGACGCCACGCTTTGGGTTTTCATTGCAAGTTTATTTTATAAATGGGCAGTACTTTATTTGTTAATGGTTTTTGTAGTTATTTATATTTATGAACCGAAGAGCTTAAGAAACTGGCTCGTGCCATTTGTTGGGCTTTTTACCTTTTTTATGATCACCTATTGCATTTTAGTTTTAGCTCAAAACACCGATTTTATATGGAATCATTACCGATTTGAATTGCAGTTGAATGCTGAATATTTTACAACCTGGAGCAATAGCATTAAACTAGTAACGTACATTGGAATCACTTTAGTAGCAAGTATATTTGCTTTTTTAAAACTTGGTAAATCTGGTTTGGGCCAAATTGTTACTATGCGTATCATAGGTTTTTCATTTATTATAGGCTTATTAGTGAAGGTTTTAAGTGTTTCGCCAGATTCACATCCAATTCTTTTGACCTTTTTTCCAGCATCAATTTTTATGACCAACTATGTAGAATCGATTAAAAAAGCAAACTATAAAGAAATTGTTTTAGTTATATCAGTAGTTGTTTCTTTTTCGGTATTCATCACCAATTTGACTCTTAATTAATAGTAACTTTATATAAATTTTTAAAAATGTTCAGCGAATTTGCATTTAAAATTTTTGAAGAAAGTATTCATAAATATCATGTAATTGATGCGGTAAGCCAAACGTTTCAGAATCCTTACCCTAAGGATGATATTGCACATCTTTTATATAGAAAAAATTGGATAGATACTGTTCAATGGCACTATGAAGATATTATTCGTGACCCGAACATTGATCCGTCAGAGGCGCTAATCTTAAAGCGAAAAATTGATGCTAGCAATCAAGACAGAACAGATCTAGTAGAATATATAGACAGCTACTTTTTAAATAAATACCAATCGGTTCAAATCAAGGAAGTTGCTGTTATTAATACAGAAAGCCCGGCTTGGGCGATTGATCGACTTTCTATTTTGGCTTTAAAAGTTTATCATATGAACGAAGAAGCTACAAGAACTGACGCCTCTTCTGAACATATTCAAAAATGTCAACAAAAACTTCAAGTTCTACTAGAACAGAAAACAGATCTTTCCACAGCAATTAACCAATTATTAGCTGATATTGAAACGGGTACGAAGTACATGAAAGTCTATAAACAAATGAAAATGTACAACGATGACGAATTGAACCCAGTTCTTCGTGGACTAAAGTAATTTTTGCTGCATATGAGCTCAACAAAACATCTTTTAGTCATTCGATTATCAGCGATGGGAGATGTTGCCATGGTGGTTCCTGTACTTTCTGCACTAATACATCAATACCCTGATGTAAAAGTTACCGTTTTAACAAGAGGGTTTTTTAAACCACTATTTGAACAACTTCCTAATGCATCGGTCTATGAGGCAGATGTCGAGGGAAAGCACAAAGGAGTTTTCGGACTCTGGAAATTATTCAAAGCGTTGAAAAAATTGGAAATAGACGCTATAGCAGACCTTCACAATGTACTTCGAAGCAATGTTTTAAAAACCTTTTTTAAGTTAGCTGGATATCAATTTCTTCAAATGAACAAGGGAAGAGCAGAAAAGAAGGAGTTGACTCAATCAAATCATAAAGTTTTAAAACCTTTAAAAACAACCCATCAACGATATGCTGATGTTTTTGAAAGGCTAGGCTACCCTATAAAATTGTCTTTAAAAGCTGTTTTACCCAAAAGAGAACTGCACAAAGAAATGCATCAACAAATAGCGGCCAATCAAAAGAAACGATTAGGAATTGCACCTTTTGCTGCCTATGAAGGCAAGATGTATCCGCTTGATTTGATGGAACAAGTGGTGTTTGAATTAAGCAAAATAAATTCGTTTCAAGTACTACTTTTTGGAGGAGGAAAAAAAGAGCAAAACGTGCTCGAAAACTGGGAAACTAAATACCCAAATTGTATCTGTATTGTAGGAAAAGCTAGGTTTTCAGAGGAATTAGATCTTATTTCAAACTTAGATATAATGTTAGCCATGGATAGTGGCAACGCACATTTAGCAGCGCTGTTCGGAGTGCACACGGTTACCCTTTGGGGTGTTACGCATCCGTACCTGGGGTTTTATCCTTTTGGCCAAGCCCAAGAAAATGCATTATTAGCAAATCGAAAGAAATTCCCGCTAATACCAACATCCGTTTATGGTAATAAAATGCCCAAAGGTTATAGTGAAGCTATGCGAACTATTCAGCCTCAAGAAATACTTGAAAAGATAAAGTCTATTGCAGAGTAACGCGGCTCAATCTATTGAGAAGGACTATTTTTTACCTCAATAGCCTTAAAGTATTGTCGCAGCTGTGACATAAAACGATACTTTCTTGCGCTGGGTGTTGTTTCAACCATTAAGGTTCGAATTCCGATATAAGAACTCATTAAGTATACAGCTACTCCTTCTGCATCAACATGGCGATCAATATGGCCATTAAATTTTCCGCGTTGTACAGCGGTTACCAAAGTAACTTCCCATATTCTGAGAATCTCATTTAAATGTTTCATGATTTCCTGATTTCTACCGTTGAATTCGTTGATAAAATTACTGAGTAGAAACCCATAATCCATCTCATTATGAACAGCCGTTTCTAGCGCATCTTCAAAACAATTAATGATTAAATCTAAAGTATGATCATGTCCTTCAATAGGCTCAATAAGCGAACTATAAACTTTACGGACTATAAGATTCTGTATGATTTGAACAAAGAAGTCTTCTTTAGATTCAAAATGATAATAAAAGGCTCCTTTTGATAGCGAAAGTTCTTTTAGAATATCATCGATACTGGTATTGTAATATCCGTTTTTGTAGAAAAGTTCAAGACCGGTGACTTGCATCCGGTTCATGGTTGCCATTCTTTTGATAGATTTTTCCATAAGACTAAGTTCTTGTAAAGTTCAATAAACCGACCAAAGCGTCGGATTAATTTTATACTTCGAAGATGCCTATTTTATTGAGGTTTCGCATAAACAATGTTGTGAATAACAAATTAATTGTTGTAAAAGCAAGGTTTTAACATTTTAAAAAATCAAAAAACGTACTACTGAGTCTGTTTTTTATTTAGCAACAGCCGCCGCCATCATAATGAAATGTTGAATCACTAATAAAAATATCATTGCGACCTATTGAAGCCAATGCTCCAGCAGTTTTGTCACAAACAGCCAATGGTTGATTTTTTAGCAGAATATGGCCTTTATTATCATCAAAAAAATCTTCAGTTCCGTAATAAATGGCGGCTTTGCCTGTAAAAACACAAGGACCATCTTCTGGCATTGGATCTTTAATTGCAGCTACTTCTATAGATTCAATATAAATTAATTCACCAGTAGGGTACGAGCCTGGTGCTAATACACGATATGGTTTTCGTGCACGAATTTCAATCGTACCAAAACCCACATCAGTTAGCGCTTTGACATATTGATGAATTGGCAAACTTCCACTAAGACAAAGCGCACGTAATCCATCATCATTTCTTAAAGTTTCATTCATTTGTTGCTCACAAGTTGGGTCACTCATAACCAGTTTACCATTAGGTTTTAAAACGCGGTACATTTCTTCAATAGCACGTTTCAAATCTTCTGCTTTGAAAATATTAAAAAGACAATTTTGTGCTGCAACATCAATACTATTATCAGCAACAGGTAGGTTTAAAGCGTCTCCTTTTTTAAGGTCAACAAATTCAGATTTGAACCAATCATTTTCTTCTTCTGCCACCTTGAAGTTTTTTCTGCTGGCTTCTAACATTTCATCAACAACATCGACGCCAACAACTCCGCTTTTTTGGCGATTGAAATAAGAGAATTGTAGTAATTCCATACCACCTCCAACACCTACATATAGCATTTTTGGGTTGTTTGATAAATCGCGCGCATGAACCGTGCTTCCACAGCCATAATTCATCTCTTGCATAATTTTCGGAATCTTTAGTCCGGGTAGTTCCCAAATGGGGTTCGTAGTGCAACATAAACCTACATCTGGGGTTAATGCTGCCTCTTTATATAAATTGTTTGTAGCTTTTAAATAACTCATGTTTTAACTATTTAATTATGTTTTGATATTAAGCAACTGTGCCTTGACAGCTACTTCCAGCTCCAGCAGTACAGCCGAAGCAATGTTGTGAAATAATTATATTTCTATCGTTCAAAAGGTCTTCATTGTAGTCTTTAATGTGTTTTACCTTGCTAGCAACTTTAAGGTCGAGCATTTGATTGAAATCGCAGTCGTAGATCCATCCATCCCAACTTATAGAAATGGTATTGGTGCACATCACGTGATCAACCGCCGCAGGGTTATATGCTTCTACTAAAGAATACATATAATCCTCATAATTTTCAGAAGCAATTAGGTAATCTAAAAAACGTGCGATAGGTAAATTGGTGATTGCGAAAAGATTGTGAAAGCTAATATCAAAATCTTCTTTCAAGGCTTTTTTGAAATCTGCTTGCATTGCCATTTGATCACCCGGCAAATATGCACCTGACGGATTATAAACCAAATCTAAACGCAAACTACTATCAGGCATGCCATACCCTCTTTCATTCAATTCTTGAAGTGCTTTTATTGATTTGTCAAAAACGCCATCACCACGCTGCTTATCCGTTTTACCTCTGGTATAATGCGGCATTGAAGAAATAACATGAACCTTGTGTTTTTTGAAGAAATCGGGTAAATCGTAATATTTTTTATTTGCACGAATGATCGTTAGGTTAGATCGAACAATAAAATCTTGAATACCTGCTTTTGCCGCTTCTTCAACAAACCATCTAAAATCAGGATTCATTTCAGGAGCTCCACCAGTTAAATCAAGTGTATGAGCACTAGTATTTCTAATAATATCTAGGCATTGTGACATGGTTTCACGAGTCATAATTTCTTTACGATCTGGTCCTGCATCTACGTGGCAATGTTCGCAAACTTGATTGCACATGTAGCCGACATTTATTTGAAGAATCTCTAATTTCTTTGGTCGTAAAGGGAAATGCCCAATTTCTTCAATTTTGTCTTTGAAATATGGCAATTCGCCTTCAGCAAAAATTCCACCATTTAAGATTTCTAATTGCTTATTTGATTGCGAAAGTTCTTCGCCTTTAGCTTTTAATGATTTTGTAGCCATTTTTTAGTTTTAAGTTAGCAGTTGCAGTTGGTAGTTATGCGTTTTACTGCCAACTGCAACTGTATACTATTTACATACTCAACTTTTCATACTTATTCATCATCTGAACGCCGTGAACTAAAGTAGCGCCACTTTCAATGGCCGCTCCTGCATGTACGGCTTCCATCATTTCTTCTTTTGTAATGCCTTTTTGCAAACCATCTTTGGTATACGCATCTATGCAATACGGGCACTTGACAACATGAGCAACCGCCAATGCAATCAAAGATTTCTCTCTTGCACTTAATGAACCTTCTTCGAATACTTTAGCATAATAGTCAAAGAACTTGGTGCCAAGTTCTTCACTCCATTCGGTGATTTTACCAAATTTTCTGAGATCTTTTGGATCATAATATGAATCTGCCATTTTGTTTTATTTTTTGTTAGTGAAAACACCTTTTTTGGTTTTCCGTTTGCAATTTTATGTTGCTCTAGTTTTGAAGCTTGAAAAAAATCAATACTTGAGAATTTCTTGAGAAAGTAGCCTTATTAAATGTTAGCACATTTGATAGTACTTGATTACTCGAGAATGAGATAATTTAATGGTTATGTATAGTATTTTTGATCTCTTTGCTAAGAATATGCCAGAAAGAGAAGTGCGTAAGAGCAAAGATTCTGCTGTTACCCATGTAGTTTTATTGGTGATCCTTTATTATAAGAGATACTCGAAAAAGAAGAAGATAAATATGAAAAAGACCTGCTCAATTGCAGGCGTGGTAAATTTAGGGTTTGTAAAAGAAAGCTGCGAATTTTAGCTGTTAAGCTATTGGCAAAATTCAAAATAGAATAAATATCAGCTTTGGTATCAATATCTACTAAATATTCAAGCCGAAAAACAATCTTTTTTGTTCCAGAAATTTGATCAAAAAGTTGTTTGTAAAGCGATGAGCTTTGCCAACTTAATTTGTTGAAATTTATCTGCTCAAATTGAGATTTGTTTAGCCCCATTAAATAAAATCCACCATCAGTTGAAGGGCCTAAAACAAATTTATTTGATTGCAACTGTTGTTCAGTCTCTAAAATATGGGAAACCTTTAATTGTGGTGTATCATTGCCTATAGTGATTATAAAATCATAACCTTTATCAAAGACGGTTTGAATGGCATTTGTAAAACGTTCGCCAAAACTAGAACCTACTTGTTCATTTTCTGAAAAATGAAAATAAGGCAAGTCACTTTTCTCAACTGTTTTTAAAGTCTGCTCGGTTAAAGCGTCAAAAAGCGCTTTGCCTTTGGGTATTTTTTTGTGTTTTGCTTCTTCTTGAGAAGAGTTGGCAAAAACCAAAATAGCTGTTTTTGAAGAAGTGTTTAAAAGCACATCGTAAATTTACCAATCTTTGGTCGACTTTTATCGAAGTGCTTACAAAGATTTTTTATTTGATTTTAAGTTCTAATTAATATGAAACCAACTAAACGGTTTGTTTAATAGGCCTATAAATTTCTTATAATTTGCATATTAAAGATAATGAATCCCAATTTTCCGTTGAGAGGAAGGTTTCTTTTGGTTTATGTATTAAAAAGAGAATGCTTTAGACCCAACAGTTGGTTAAAAACCATTTACTTTTGTGTTTTTTACCAGTAATAAGTATGAAATTAGAAACGCTACAATCGAAATCAATCGGTCTTGTGCTCTCCGGAGGCGGAGTGCGTGGCATGGCTCATATTGGTGTAATTCAAGCACTAAATGAATATGGAATTTCTGCAAAAGTGGTAAGCGGTAGTAGTGTTGGGGCTTTGGTAGGTGCGCTTTATGCTAATGGTAATACCGTTGCTGATATGTTAGCTTTTTTCAAAGAAACTCCTTTATTCAAATACAATTTTTTGACAATAGTAAAGTCTGGTTTTATAGACACCGATCGCTATGTAGAAATTTTTAAAGGGTATTTTCCTGAAAATAATTTTGCTGCTTTAGAACGTGAGCTGTATGTGGTGGCTACTAATCTTCAAAAAGCGGAACAGCGTTTTTTCTCTACCGGAGAACTAATACGACCATTACTGGCTTCTGCAGCACTTCCTCCTTTATTTAGTCCTTTAGAATTAGATAAAGAACTGTATGCTGATGGAGGTATTATGAATAACTTTCCTTTAGAACCTTTACAAAATAATGTCGATTATATTATTGGAAGCAATGTTTCTATTGTTAGCAAACTAGCAAAGAAAGATTTAAAAAACTCTATTCAATTAACGGGAAGAGTTACCGGACTCATGATTTACGCTATTAACCGAGAAAAGCTGGAAGCTTGTGATTTGATGTTCGCTCCAATATCATTAGAAAATATAGGCGTCATAGATCGAAAGGGACTTGAAAAAGCCTATAAGATAGGCTATGAACACGCAATTCAAGAGCTGGAGCGTGCTTTTGGAAAAAGAAAGCAATAGATTTTCTGCCTACTGCAACTGCCAACGATTTGCTAGTTTTTAAACGTCGTCATAATCCACTTTCAAAGTTGGTGTCAAAGCATGTGCCTGGCAAGTTAAAATTAAGCCGTCAGCGATTTCACCATCCGTTAGAATTTGATTTTGCACCATTTCAGCTTTTCCTTCTGTAATTTTAGCGATACAACTACTACAAACTCCGCCTTGGCAAGAATACGGCGCATCAATATTTTCTTTTAAAACGGCATCAAGAACGAGCATCTTTTTATCCATAGTAAAAGAAAAGGTCTCGTCATCAACTACAACTTCAACTTGTGTTTCACCTTCAGCCCCGACCTGAAGCTCGTCTTTAATTTCTGTTGCTGTAAAGAGTTCAAAATGAATCTTGTCTTTTGAAATTCCGTTATCCACTAACGTATCGGTTACCGTATGAATCATTTTTTCAGGGCCACAAAGATAAAAGGCATCAAAATTGGTGTCTTTATGTTTGTTTTTCAAGGCGTAATTTACCGTTGAGGTTTCAATACGACCAAAAAGCGAATTTTCTTCCATCGCTTGACTATTGGTAAAGTAAATAAAGAATCGATTCGAGTAATCTAATTCTAGTTTCACCAAATCTGTATAAAACATGGTCTCTTCATACGACTTGTTACCATAGACCAAAACAAATTTGTTGCTTTTGTTGCTGTCTAAAACTGTTTTTGCAATACTCATGATAGGGGTAATACCACTACCTGCCGCGAAAGCAGCTACGCTTTTAACTTGATCTGATTGTTTAAATATAAAACGTCCTTCAGGGGGCATTACTTCTAAAGAATCACCAACTGCTAACTTAGAGTGGGCGTAATCTGAAAATCCGCCACGGTCTACTTTTTTTACCCCAATCGTTATTGATTCGTTTTTGGGTGAAGAACTTATCGAATAAGCCCGACGAAGTTCTTTACCTTTAATATCCTTTTTGATGGTAATGTATTGACCGGCCTCAAAAGCAAATACTTGCGCAAGGTCTTTTGGAATATCAAAAGTTATTGCCACCGAAGTGGGAGTCAATTTTTTAATCTGTTTTACCCTAAGGGAATAAAAATCGGCCATGTTTCTACTAAAAAAAATTAGATTGCAAAATTAAGCATTGCAAACAGCATATAAAATTGGATTGTTAAAAAATTAGTAAAAATGTCCGAAATTCTATTTTCCCATACGTCATAAGGGCAAAACAGTTGTATTAACCTTTAAAAAAGTAAAAAAATGAAAGATTTTATGATGATTTTTATTGGGGCCAGTTACGAAGAACTTGGTCTTTCGCCAGAAGAATTACAAGGCCGAATGGGAAAGTGGTTTGCTTGGGGTGACAAGATGGGTAAACAGGGTATTCTCAAAGGAGGTGAAGCATTGGTTCCGAATATCAAACGTGTTGTTGGAAGCAATAGAACGGTAACCGATGGCCCGTTTGCAGATAGCAAAGAAATTATTGGAGGGTATTATATTGTTTCTGCCGAAAATGCTGATGCGGTTGTGAAAATTGCCGAAGATTTCCCAGATTATGATTTAGGAGGAACTGTAGAAATACGCGAAGTAATGGTATTTGATAAATAATGGAACATAAAATTGTCGACCATCTTTTCAGACACCATTACGGAAAGATGGTCGCTATTTTAACCAGATACTTTGGCTTATCGCACTTAGAAACTATTGAAGATGCTGTTCAAGATACCTTTATAAAAGCGACTCTTCAATGGCGAAAACAGTTACCTGATAATCCAGAAGCATGGTTGACCAAAGTAGCCAAAAACCGCACTATTGATTTACTTCGAAGTATTAAAGCTGAGAAAAATCGAGTTGAAAAATTTATGCCCGTTGAATCTTCCATCCCATTCAATGAATTATTTCTGAATCATGAGATTGAAGATAGCCAGTTACGGATGATTTTTGTAGCCTGCCACCCTAGCTTAAATCCAAAAGAGCAAATTGCTTTTGCTTTAAAAACAATTTCAGGTTTTAGTACAAAGGAAATTGCCGCAGCCCTTTTGATCAAAGAGGATACCATTGCTAAACGAATCAGACGCGCCAAGCGAACGATTATTAAAAACAACCTTGCTTTTGATTTTCCGCATCCAAACGAAGTGAATGGGCGGCTTGTTCGGGTGATGGAGGTTATCTATTTAACTTTTAATGAAGGGTTTCACTCCACCAACAAAGAGAAGCTCATTCGTGAAGACCTCTGTGGAGAAGCACTTCGATTGTGCAAGCTACTTCTAAAGAAAGAAAAATTTAGATCGGGCAGCATGTATGCGCTATTTGGACTACTCTGTTTTCATGCTTCTCGACTTGAGACTAAGACCAATGCTATCAATGAGATTGTTGATATTCGTGAGCAAGACCGAAAGAAATGGTACTTCCCTTTAATTCAAATGGGAAATGAGGCAATGAACAAGGCTATAGAATACAGAGATGTTTCAATCTATCACTATGAAGCGGTGATTGCAGCAGAACATATAAAAGCTAAATCTTTTGAAGAAACCAATTGGGAGAACATATTAAATTGGTATACTGAATTACAAGACTTACAACCAAATTCGTTTACACTTTTGAATATTGCAATTGTCAATTTACAGTTAAACAATTTTGAAACCGTTATCGCTATACTAGAAACCTTACCTATTTCAGATTTAGAACAAAGAGCATATTTATTTTATGGATGCTATTCAGAGTACTATGCTAAAAGAAATGATATTGTTTTAGCGATTTCATATTTAGACAAAGCTATTTCTAAAACTTCTAACAACCTTGAAAAGGCATATTTAGAGAGAAAGAAAGAGGGCTTTAGAAAGCTTTCTTGAATATAAATTACTGAAATTGTCTTATTAATTGTAACAAAAAGCTTTTTTGGTCACTAATGTTTGAATGAATTGATCAACCACCATGTTTCAACACTTTGTCAAACTTCAATGGAAATCTTTTTTTAGATCAGCCGGCTTAGGAAAAAGCCTTGCTATAAAAATAGTAATGATTTTTTTCGGCATTTATATGTTAGTGTCAATGGCGGGTTTAGGCGCGCTGTTATTTACCATTCTCAAAAAGGCGTTTCCTGATATTGATCCTGTATTAAAAGTAAGCGAGTATATGATGTATTGGCTTCTTATTGAATTGGTATTGCGATATTTTATGCAAAAATTACCAGTAATGAATATAAAGCCATTACTGACACTTCCTATTAAAAAGAGTGCCATTACCCATTATATTTTGAGCAGTTCTGTGTTTTCGGTTTATAATTTTTTGTCTTTATTTTTATTTGTTCCCTTTTGTGTTGTTTTAGTATTAAACGGGTACCCAACTTTGAATGTACTCGTATGGCTTATTTCAATTGCAGGCCTTGTTTTGACAACGAACTATATAAACTTTGTTATTAACAAAAGTGACACCATACTAATTGTACTTGGGCTATTGATAGCGGGCTTGTATGCCATTGAATATTTTGAAATTTTTTCGCTTTTGCAGTATGTCGGAAAGCTATTTTATACGTTATATCAATATCCATTATTTGTTTTTATACCAATAGCAACTGCGATGGGTAGCTATTATATAAATTATAATTTTTTACGTAATCGTATATATCTAGATCAATCCTTAAAAAAGAAAACCAAAGTAGCAGAAACTTCAGATTTAGGTTGGACAAAAAAGTTTGGGGATATCGCCCCGTTTTTACAGTTAGATCTTAAATTGATATGGCGGAACAAACGTACCAAAACACAAGTATTTGTCTCTTTTGCAATGATTTTTTACGGATTGTTTTTTTATACCATGGAAGAATTTGCAGCTGTTTTTCCGATGAAAGTATTTGTTGGTCTATTTATAACAGGCATCTTTTTGTCCAATTTTGGTCAATTTATTCCCGCTTGGGATAGTGCTTATTACAGCATGATGATGTCTCAAAATATTCCTCTTAGAAAGTATTTAGAATCAAAAGCAGGTTTAATTTCAGTAAGTGTGGTTCTTATGTTCTTGCTCTCTATACCTTATGTTTACTTTGGGTGGGAAGCGGTTGCGATTAATTTAAGTTGTGCGCTCTATAATTTAGGAATCAACATTCCTCTTATTTTATTGGCGGGTTCTCAAAACAAAAAAAGAATTGATTTAGATAAAAGCGCTTTTGCAAATATGCAAGGTACCGGCGCAATACAGTTCTTAATTCTATTGCCCTTATTTGGTATCCCCATGATTTTGTTTTCATTATTGCATTTGTTGATTTCTTTTGAAGTAGCGGTCATTGCCTTATCTATAATTGGAATTGCAGGCTTTGCATTCAAAAAACCTTTGTTAGATTGGATCACAGAAATATATCGAAAGAAAAAATATGCTATGATTGCAGGCTTTAAAGAAAAAAATAGTTCATGATAACAACACAAAACATTACTAAAAAATATGGTCACCAAATAGTTCTGAATATCGAACATCTTGAAATACCTAAGGGCCAAAGTTTTGGACTAGTAGGTAATAACGGCGCTGGTAAAACAACGTTTTTCAGTTTGTTATTAGACCTTATTAAACCGAGTACGGGCTATATCTTAAGTAGCGAAGTTCGAGTTGATCAAAGTGAAGCGTGGAAACCTTTTACATCTTCTTTCATTGACGAGACTTTTTTAATTGGGTATTTGACACCTGAAGAATATTTTTATTTTATTGGAGAATTACGAGATCAGAATAAAGCCGATGTAGATGCACTTTTGACCCAATTTCAAGACTTTTTTCATGGTGAAATTCTCGGGCAACGAAAGTATCTACGAGATCTGTCAAAAGGGAACCAGAAAAAGGTGGGCATTGTATCAACCTTTATTGGCAGTCCAGAAGTAGTTATTCTTGATGAGCCTTTTGCCAATTTAGATCCCACCACTCAAATACGTTTGAAAGAAATTATTAGGAAATTGGCCGCACAAAAAGAAGTTACGGTTTTGGTTTCAAGTCATGATCTTTTGCATGTTACTGACGTTTGTGAACGCATCGTTGTATTAAACAAAGGTGAAATTGTTAAAGACATTGCAACATCTGCTGAAACCTTAAGAGAATTAGAACAGTTCTTTGCTAGTTAATAACAGCAAGTGATCAATTATTATAGAATTTCTAACGTATGTTAGTTACGAATCCAAAATAGGAGAAACTGACCAAGCGGTCTTTTTTAAGACTTTAATGAAGGCATTGGGTTCTTGTTTTTCCGTTTGAAGGTCAATATTGTACTATTAACTGCCCATTTTAAGGTAGCGCATCGATAAATTGCTGCTCAACAAACCAATTGGTCTGGTTTGCTATGATTTTGCGAGAGCAATTAATCAGATGCTCCCTATGCTTTTTAGATCAAATTTTCTTTAAAATCATGCGAGCTAAAGTTTTGTGTAAAAATTAGCAATGGGTTTCGATTAAATCAAATCGATAATTTTATAGAATCGTTCTAGACTTCTCTTTTTTATAGCTTTTATCGACGAACTGCATAATAATACCGCTCTTTTTTAGTTTAGGTTACATACGTATACACACAATTTTGAAGTTACCATACAAACTTATTTTATTAGCACTTCTAGCAAGTCTAGTTTTCAACGCTTGTTCTACAAAAAAAGACGCTTTTCTTAACCGCAACTGGCATGCGCTAAATACCAAGTATAATACGCTGTATAACGGCGGTATTGCTTTTGATGCAGGTCGAGAAGAACTCCATGCAAACTATAAAGATGATTATTGGGAGGTATTGCCTATTGAACGTCTTGAAGTGACCGATCAAATCAAACTTGATTCTGAAGACAACAACCCCAACTTTATCATTGCTGAAGAAAAGGCAACAAAAGCCATACAAAAACATAGTATGGATATAAAAGATGAAGAGCGAAACCCTCAAACTGATGAGGCATTTCTTTTATTAGGCAAGGCTCGTTATTTCGATGAGCGCTACATTCCTGCCTTAGAGGCCTTCAATTATGTGATCAAAAAGTACAACTATAGCGATAAGTTGAACGAGGCTCATATTTGGCGTGAAAAAGTTAATATTCGTTTGCAGAACGAAGATTTAGCACTTAAAAACTTAAAACGCCTACTAAAATATGAACAACTAAAAGATCAAGAGTATGCAGATGCAAGGGCGATGATGGCGCAGGCATTTATCAATTTGAAAGCACCTGATACGGCAATTCAGCAATTAAAGATTGCGTCTTATTACACGAAAAAGAATCCTGAAAAAGGCAGGTACTACTATATTATTGGTCAATTGTATAATCAATTGGGTTTTAAAGATAGTGCGAACTACGCCTTTGATAAAGTGATTGATTTAAATAGAAAATCACCAAGGGTGTATATGATCAACGCTGAGATTCAAAAAATTAGAAATATTGAAATCACCGAAGCGAACAAAGAAGAGATGATGGAGTTTCTAACTGATTTAGAAGAAAATCGTGAAAATCGTCCCTTTTTAGATAAGATTTATAGACAAGTTGGTGAATTTCATTTGGGGAATGGGTCTGACAGTTTGGCTTTTGCTTATTTCAATAAATCACTTCGTGCTACTCAAAATGAACCTAAATTGAATGCGCTGAATTATGAAGATTTTGCGATTTACAATTTTGATGAAAATCAATATAAAAATGCAGGGGCTTATTATGACAGTTTGTTAACTAATCTTAATGAAAACACTAAAAAGTATAGAGCCACCAAAAAGAAGCTAGACAATCTTGCAGATGTAATTAAATACGAAGATATTGCTGCCTATTCTGATAGCGTTATCACCCTTTATAATTTACCTGTCGATGATCAATTAGCATATTTTCAAGAGTTTATTGATGAAATGAAGGCGGCTGATGAAGCAGCCAAAAAGGAGGCGGAAGAAAAAATCACCGCCAGTTTTGCATCTTTTGCAGAATCAAAAGGAGGTAAAGAAAACAAAGGAAAATTCTATTTCTATAATCTGACCAGTTTGGGTTACGGAAAAAATGATTTCACAAACAGATGGGGAAATCGAAAATTGGAAGATGATTGGCGATGGAGCAATAAAACAAGGGCTATAGTTAAAGAAACAACAGGAGAAGTCGTTGTAGCCAATGACAGTATTGGCGAAATATCAACCGATGAAGTCAAGTATGATGTTGCTTTTTATATGGATCAAATTCCGAAAGACGTTGCCGTTATTGATAGCCTTAGTGCCGAACGAAATTTCGCCAACTATCAATTGGGTTTAATCTATAAAGAAAAATTTAAAGAAAATGTATTAGCTGCCGGAAAGTTAGAAGATGTTTTAGCATCAAAGCCTGAAGAGCGATTGATACTTCCTTCAAAATATAACTTGTATAAGATTTATGAAGAAGAAGGCAGTCCGTTACAGGCGAGTATGAAAGACAATATTTTGCAGAATCATGGCGATTCTAGGTATGCTGAAATTTTGCTAAATCCTGAGGCTGTTTTAACAGGAGATGATGATAGTCCTGATGCGCGATATGGCGATTTATATAAAAGATATCGAAATCAAGAGTTCTTAACTGTTATCACCCAGTCAGAGGAAAATATCAACAAATTTTTAGGCGACCCGATTGTACCGAAGTTTGAAATGTTGAAAGCTAATGCTTTAGGAAGATTAAATGGTTTTGAATCATTTAAAGAGGCTTTAAACTATGTAGCATTAACCTATCCGAATAATCCTGAAGGTAAAAAAGCAGAAATGATGGTTGCCGAACAATTGCCAAAATTAGAGCTAAAAGAATTTTCTCCTGAAGTAGAATCCACAGGATCAGGAAATTGGAAAGTAGCGTTTCCTTTTAAAAGATCAAAAAACGAAGAAGCATTACAGTTGAAAGAGCTACTTGAAAAAGCTACAAAAGATTTGAAATATAGTAACGTGGTTTCAAAAGATATTTATACCTTGGAAGACCAATTTGTAATCGTACACGGTTTCAAATCTAAAAGTAGAGCCTTGGGCTTTGCAGAATTGTTAGAAAAAAATAAGGATTATAGTGTTAGAAATCAAAATTTTGTGATTTTGTCTTCTAATTACAAAATAGTTCAAGTACATAAAAATTTAGAAGAGTATAAGAATTCACTATTAACCCCAAAACCATAAGCGAAAATGTTTTCAGACAACAAAAAACCTAGAACTATGAACGAAATCGGCGGACAGCCCAACAGAATCGAAAAGAACACTAAAATCAAGGGAGACATTGTTTCTGAAGCTGATTTTAGAATTGACGGTAAATTAGACGGAAATGTAAAAACTTCAGGTAAAGTCGTTATCGGAAAAGACGGTTACATTCACGGAAAAGTAGAATGTGTAAATGCAGATATTGAAGGTAGCTTTAATGGTGAACTTCTGGTTTCTGACTTGTTATCCTTAAAATCTTCAGCAGTTATTGAAGGTACAGTTTCAGTTACGAAATTAGCTGTTGAACCTGGCGCAACCTTTAACGCTTCGTGTACCATGAAGGGTAAAGGCGGTGCTTCAATGAGTGGTAATTCAAGTTCGAGCGCTTCTAGCGGATTTAAATCTTCTTTAGGAAGTAATGTGAATGGACCAGCAAAAGCATCCTAAGTTTTTAATTTTTTGCTTTTGAACTAGGTTTGAATTTGATTCGCTATAGTACAGATAAAATTGTAAAGAAATTGCCATGCTATTTATAGTGTGGCAATTTTTATTTTGGGTAATTTTGACCCGATACGATGAATTAGAAATGTAATGTCAAAACCTAATAATCAAGCAAAATACTGGCTCAGTTTGACCGGTATTGCGGTTCAAATGGGAGTCATCATTTACTTGGGCTCATGGCTCGGGGGATGGTTAGATGAAAAATATCTAAAAGACAACAATATGTTTACTATCATTCTAACATTATTTGCTGTGGTAGTTTCAATGTATTTGGTAATTAGGCAGACAAAAAAATTCAACCCATAATTTGGACAAAAAAATAATCTTATTTGCACTTCAATTATTTGGTGTTCTGTTACTTTCTGCACTTTTGCATTTTGCTTTTTTTTATGCGAGATCAATTGAAATTCCAACAGACTTGTTGTTGTTAGGTTATGGCGTGAACTATGCTATGGCAATCGCGATTTATTATGTAATGGTGCAATTGGCCAGAAAACAAAATAAGAACTTAGGTTTTGTTTTTTTGTTTGGAAGCACTTTTAAATTTGCGATTTATTTTTTGATTTTTAACCCACTCTTTATGCAAGATGACAGTCTTTCAAAAATAGAATTCTTTACTTTTTTTGTGCCGTACTTGCTTTGTTTAATTATGGAGACTTTAGTACTTGTTAAGTTACTTCAAGAGATCGATTAAGTACACTTTTTACAGGATGCCATTCCCTTAAAAATAAAAGTCAAAATGCTTTTTTCTTTTTGGTATAATGGCGTACATTTGCAGCGATTTTTAGAGACCAATATTGTTGGGAGTTATGCAAAAAAGTTTTTTGATTAAATTTCTGTTCGTTACCGTACTTTTTTTAAGTTCAAGTGTTTTTGCATTTGCAAAAGAAGAAGGAGAGGGAAATCTCAAATCTGAGATTAAAGAATATATTGACCATCACCTTTTAGATTCTCACGATTTCTCTTTATTTTCAATAGAACAAGAAGATGGCTCAAAGAAGCACATCGGTTTTCCACTTCCCGTTATACTTTGGGATGATGGATTAAAAGTTTTTTCTTCTTCTAAATTCCACCATGGTGAAACTGTTGCTGAGGTAGATGGAAATCACTACAAATTATATCATAGTAAAATTTACAAAACAGACGCGGCTGGCACTATCAATTATGATGAGAAGCACCATGCAACGAACGATAAGCCTGTAGATTTCTCTATTACGAAAGGTGTGGTTATGATCTTTTTGACGGGTCTTTTAATGTTTCTATTATTCAGAGGTTTGGCAAATTCATATGTGAAGAATGGCAGCATTCCTAAAGGAATAGGTCGCTTCTTTGAGCCTATTGTACTTTATATCAGAGATGACATTGCAATCGCAAATATTGGCGAAAAGCGATATAAGAAATACATGCCTTTTCTATTAACGGTATTCTTTTTTATATGGTTCCTAAATATGTTTGGCATGACTCCATTAGGGGTTAACGTAACCGGTAATATAGCAGTTACAGCAGCCTTGGCTGTCCTTACATTCTTGTTAACTAATTTAACGGGTACCAAGGATTATTGGATGCATTTATTTAATCCACTTGGAGATTCTATGCCTTGGTACGGTAAACTTCCGTTATATGTGATTTTAATTCCAATCGAAATTT
>ENA-ORXR01000081-ORXR01000081.1-marine-metagenome-genome-assembly--contig:-NODE-81-length-142244-cov-6.175097_pt1 | contig 142244 bp, 114 predicted proteins | sample MGYA00237866_ERZ511479 | MGnify/ENA metagenome assembly ERZ511479 | reverse complement strand
CAACCGAATGAATTTAGCGCAGTAAATGCAAATGCGGGCGGTTTACCTGTATGTGCTGATATTGGTACGACTAATATGATAGTAGATAGTGTGATGGTAATGAATGTAAGCGGACCTGCCACGAGCGGAACGGCAAACAAATTAGAAATCACCATAGATAATGATACAACAAACTTTGAGCTAACGAACTTTACAGCGGCCGCTCCATGGGGTGCTCCAACCATTAGTACGACACCAGAAGGCAGAACAGTCTTATTGTTTACCGTGCCAGCGGGTATTGCTGCTAGCGGTAGTTCTCTGTTAGTATTAAATTATGACTTGACAGCAAAAGTAGCGAATGTGTGTAGTGCGAGCCCTGCAAGTTGTGGAGCGATTAGTTTATCATATAATTTCTACAGTGAGGTAACTGTTGATTGTGCAGCAAAAAGTTTGACATGTGGAAGTCTAGGCGAGGTAAGCCGTGGAACTGGAACTATCTCTGAAGAATTAGAATGTTGCCCACAAGGTTTAGGCGACAGAGTGTGGTTAGATACCGATGAAGATGGGATTCAAGATCCTGGAGAAGTAGGAGTAGCGGGTGTACAAGTAGATTTATATGACAATGGTCCTGATGGTTTACCCAATACGGCAGATGATGTCTTAATGGGGTCAACAGTAACCGATGCCTATGGTAACTACTACTTTGATGATATTCCAATGGGAGATTACAACTTAGGGTTTACGCCACCGGCGAACTATACGTTTACCACTTCAGTATTACCAGGAGATAATAGTCAACCATCGAACAGCGATGTAGACGATACGCCAGGGAGTCCAAATTTTGGCAGAACTGGAACGTATACTTTAACAGCAGGAGAGCAAGACAGCACCATAGATGCTGGTTTGATTTTACCACAACCCGATCCAACAGCTAGCGTAGGAAACTTCGTATGGTTTGATGCAGACGGTGATGGTTTCCAAGATCCAAATGAAGTGGGCATCTCTGGGGTAACGGTTACTCTATTAGATAGTGCAGGAAATGTAGTAGCCACAACGGTAACAGATGGTAATGGCGAATATTTATTTGACGATGTAGAACCGGGTACTTATAGTGTACAATTTACTTCACCAGTCGGTATGAATCCAACTCTTAATTTAGGGGGTGTTGCTGGTGCCACGAATAGTGATATGGATCCGAACACGAATACAACTGCTCCCTTTGTAGTAAATGCAGGTGATTCAATTACTACCGTAGATGCCGGTTTTGTATTACAAGATCCGACCAAAGCAAGCTTAGGAGATAAAGTATTCTATGATTCGAATAATGATGGGATTCAAGATCCAGGCGAATCTGGAGTAGCGGGTGTAACAGTATACTTATATGCAGCAGATGGCACGACGATACTAGACAGTACGGTAACCGATGCTTTAGGAAATTATATATTTAATAATTTAGATGCAGGGGACTATGTGGTCGGCTTTGAGCCAAGTAGTTTACCTCCAGGTTTTGTATTCTCTCCGCAAAATGCAGCAGGCTCCGACAGCACGAATGATAGTGATGCTGGCGTAAATGGTAAGACAGGCGTAATTAGTTTAGCTGCTGGCGAGAAGAATATGACAGTTGATGCTGGTATAGATAATCCTGTTTTAACCAATAGTATAGGCGATTATGTATGGTATGATATAAATAAAGATGGCATACAAGATGCTGGTGAAGTTGGAGTTGCTGGAGTAACGGTAACCTTGTATGATAGTGCAGGCGCTCCAATAGCAACAACAGTAACCGATGCGAATGGTTTCTATTTATTCCCAGAATTACCAAATGGAGATTACAGTGTAGGCTTTAGTAATTTACCTCCTGGTTATGGCTTTAGTACTTCAGGTGCAGGAAGTGATAGTACACTAGATAGTGATGCAGATCCTGTTACAGGCTTAACACAGACTGTAAGTTTAACGGGTAATACGAATATTACAGATTTAGATGCCGGTATTTCTAACACAGGAAGTTCAAGTGCAACAGCAAGTTTGGGTGATCAAGTATTTGTTGATTTAGACGGCGATGGGATTCAAGATCCTGGAGAGACTGGTTTAGCTGGTGTAACCGTTTACTTATATGCAGCCGATGGCGTAACAGTATTAGATTCAACAGTGACCGATGCCAATGGTAATTATATTTTCACGAATTTAGATCCCGGCGGTTATGTGGTAGGTTTTGATTTAAATACTTTACCACCGGGTTATGCGCCAACGACGCAAGATGCAGGTGGAGCAGGCGGAAATGCGAATGACGGTACAGATGGTAACGATAGTGATGCTGATCCATTGACTGGTTTAACCTCTGTAATTAATTTAGGTCCAGGTGATGATAACCTTGGAGTTGATATGGGTGTTACACCTCCGGTCGGAAGTGCGAGTTTAGGAAACTATGTGTGGTATGACGAGAATAAAGATGGCATCCAAGACGCCAATGAAGTTGGCGCACAAGGTGTTCAAGTAGACTTATTGGATAGTGTTGGTAATGTAATTGCAACGACGACTACGAATAGCGATGGTTATTATAGCTTTACTGGATTAGCACCAGGAACGTATAGCGTTCAGTTTAGTCAATATCCAAGTGGTTATGAGTTGTCACCTCAGAATGCAGGTAGCAGTGATGTCAATGACAGTGATGCCGATCCAATAACAGGACAAAGTGCACAAGTGACTTTGGCTGCCAATGAGAATAATACGACCTTAGATGCAGGAATCTTTAGTGATACGAAAGCGGCTCTAGGAGATTACGTTTGGTTTGATACGGATGGTGATGGAATTCAAGATCCTGATGAGTTACCAATCCCAGGTGTATTAGTTACTTTGTATGATGCAACTGGAACGATTCCAATCGCCACAACCGTAACCGATGCAGATGGTAAATATTGGTTCCCTAATCTAGACCCAGATATCTATACAGTAGGTTTTGATAATTTGCCGAGTGGAACAGTATTTACAACTCAAGAAACTGCCCCCGGAGCGGATGGCAGTGATGTAGATCCCAATACGGGCAGAACGGGTCCTATCGTATTAGGGGCAGGAGATGTAAACCCAGATATAGACGCCGGTGTAACCACACAAGAGCCAGCAGGCTTAGGAAACTATGTTTGGAACGATTTGGATGAAGATGGGATTCAAGATCCAGGCGAGCCTGGTGTAGCGGGTGTATTAGTGACGCTATACGGTCCGGATGGTACCACCGTAATTGCAACAACGACTACGGACGGTAATGGAGCCTACAGCTTTACAGACTTGCCTCCGGGTGATTATATTGTTGGCTTTAGCAACTTCCCATTAGGTATGACACCAACGCAGACAGTAGGTAGTCAGAACGATGGTGATAATAGTGACTTGAACCCAGCGAGCGGTCTTACGAATACGATTACTTTAACGTCGGGTGAATACAATCCAAATATAGATGCTGGATTATACATTGGAGTTCCTTTACCTGCAGATGGGTTCCGAGCGACGTATGCCAATCTACAAGGTAAAACGAAGTGCAGTGTAAACTGGATGACGCTTAGCGAGGAGAACAGTGAATACTTTGTGATTGAGCGTAGTATTAATGGAAAAGACTTCGTATCAGTCGGTAGAGCGACAGCGGGTGGAAATACTAGCGTACAGACCGATTATGAGTTTGTCGATGATATCCAAGCGGTATCGGATGCAAGTACGATATTCTATAGAATTGCGTTGATTGATTTTGACCAGCAGTTTGAGTATTCAAATGTAATTTCAGTGAAAACGATTGATAATGAGAACGTGATCGTTTATCCTTCACCATTTGAAGACGAGTTGAATGTAACGTACAATGCAGACGAGACTGGCGACGTTGATGTATTCTTAACCGATCTTTCGGGTAAGACGTTGCACAAAGAACGATTTACTATAGTAGACGGAACAAATCGTTTCCAATTGAACAACTTAGAGAACTTGGCAGCTGGTCAATACTTCTTGAAGTTTGTGAGTATTGAAACGAAGAGAGAGTTTATTATAAAGATTCAGAAGAAATAATTCTCTGAATCTAATTAAAATACCTCGGGCATCGCGCAATGGCGTGATGTCCTTTTTTTTATCATAAATTAATTAATATTCTCTTAAATATATTTTGGCATAATGTTTGGTGATTTATGATGATAAAGAATATTGATTTAATTTTTTTTGATCAATTCGAAATTATGTAAGTACTTTTGCGCCGTTTCAAATTGGCCTTAAAATCTAAACACAAATCATTTACACATATGAATAATATAAATATTAAAAAAAATTTTCTATTCCTGCTTTTTGCAGGTATTTGTGCTTTGCCTTCACAGGTTTTAGCACAGTTGTCTCCTAGCGGACAAACGAACGTAATTACTCCGAGTATCTTAAGTGCTTGTGCGGCCGATACTATTTGGGTGGAATTAACGAATAAAAATGGTCCAAACTGTGTGGCTGGTGGTCCAGCTGTGGCTGATGCGCAGGTTGCGATTACCATACCTGGTAATGGTGAAATCACCTATCAAGCGGGGACGGTTGATTCTGACCCGCAAGGTGCTACTGAGGTATCATACGTTGGCAATGTGCTAACGATGGATATTCCTGTGCCTAGTTTTGGTACGACTACTAGAGCGTGGTTTGTATTAAATTCTACTTGTGAAGTCACAGGGGTTTCATTACCAAGCTTAAGTTTGAGTGCAACTTATCCAACGGAGTTTAACACAGCTCCTGAGACATGGGCTAGTGCTCAAATGAATACGGGACAAGCGCAAATTACGTTTGTGCAAGCTAGTAGTACGCAAAATACAATAAACGGAGCATTTGGCGCAACCACCAACACGGCTAGTTACGTAACGAACACTGGTTTTGGTAAAATAACAAAGTTAGTATATCATCAAATTGTGAGTGATTCTTTAGTGCCTTACCTAAGTAATAATCCTAAGGATCATATTTTTGTGAGAAGACGTTTACCAAGTGTTTTAGGTTTTACTAGTAATAAGTGGGATACGTATCCTGAAGGTCAATTGACTAATTTAGCAAACGGTACAAGAGAATATTCGATTGCCTTAGAAGGTGATTTTTTGGATCCTTCAGATGGAGAGTTCAATCCTGGAGATCAGCTTCAAATTAATGCTGGTTATTTTAGATTTCCAACGACTTGTGTGCCAGATATGGTACAAAAACAATGGATTACCTACGAATGTGTAGGTGGCAGCGGTACATGTAATACTTCAGTAGATACCTTGACACGAATTTATAGATTGTCAGCCGGTCTTCCTGTTGTATCAGGTATCAATAGTACGGTAGAAGCATGGGATGGTTGTACAAATAAAAATGCAAGTTTTACATTCATAAATGAAGGGATCCCTGATCCTGCAGATAGTAACGTAAGTGTGGCATTTGATGTAGACTTAGGATTAAACCTAGGTGGTAAATTATTTATTGACAATTTAACCTTAGGTGGAGCTGCAGTAACTACTTTTCCTACGACGCCTGGTTCAGTAGGTAATATCTCTTGGAATTTAAAAGATCAGAATACGATAGACTTTGATGGCCCTGGTGGGATTGAAGATTTAGATGGGGATGGTTTTTTCGATGATATTCGACCAGGAGATTCTGTCGTAGTGACCTTTACTTATTCTGTAGATAGTAGTGCGGCCTGTGGAGCTAATTTAGATTATGATATTGTTGCGACTTCAACTTATACAGATTTCTGTAGAAAGTTGAATGGTAGTCAATCTTCCAATATTTATGAATTTGGTTTTAGACAAACAGCTCCTGTCGAGCAAATCACACCCTTACCGAATTACGGTACAATGACGGGTGGACAGATTGAAACACGCCAAGCAAATTTTGCCTTTAATTATGAAGGTATAAATTTAGACGTATCAAATGCAGTAGCTAAGTTGCGGATTAATTATAGTAGTACGATGACTATTGAGGAGCCCATCGTATTTATGGGAACTACGATTCCATTGTCAAGTTTTATGCAATTAGGCACTGGTAGTTTAGATACTACTGGTTATAATAATACGGCTGACGTAGATAGTGCTTTAGAGTATACCTTAACGGCAGCTCAAATCACAGCACTTTTAGATAATACAGGCGATGATTTGTCGTATTGGGTATCTCATATTAGTTGTGATAGTTTTCAAACGCAAGGGAATAGTGATGGATTCCAAATCTTATTCCAAATGAGCACAACACCTTGTCCGGCACCAAATACGGCGCCACCAACGACAGTTGATTTAGCTTGTAATACGCCTTTTTCGTATCAGATTATAGAAGGTTGTGGTGTGAAACCATGTTATACAGCAATAGATAGCATTTATCGTACTGGCCTTACAGGTTTTACAGATGAAAATGAAACAACAGGAGCATTACCAACGGCTGCTGGAACTTCTAAGTTTTACGAAGGGGACACGCTTACTTTCTTAAGAACAACACAATTGAGTGGAGATTATCCTCAAATGGAACCTATTGGTACATTTACGGGTAACGGATACAATGATGGATTAAGAAGTGATTTCGGTTTTCACTATAGTAAACCAGTTGGCGTACCGATGACCGATATTGACCAATCAATGTTTGAGTTTATACCAGGTGTAAGTCGACTACGAATTTATGATACCACTACAAATACCTTATTGTATGATCTTCCTATTAATTTTGATCACTTTGCAGCTGTTGGCGGACCGCAAGGAAAAGGTAGTGGTAACAGAAGTACGCCTCTATATCTATGGACTAATAACACAAATAATCCAGCCTATGCTGGTCAACCAAATACGAATAGCACTCCTGGTATTGGTTTAGGAGATTATTGGTGCGGTACTGGTTCTTATCCAATTGATCCTTCTTCTTGTCCTTATTTGGATGCACGCTATAGATCAGATCCTTCTATTACCTATGGTGTAATGAGTAACGAGGCAGATGATAGAATTTCTGAGCGTTATGCATTAATGTTAGAGGATGTAATGACTGATGGCAATGTAAACTTTGAGCCAGGTTATTCAAAATATGTATATGAGATTGAGACCAAGTGGTATGTAAATCCAGATTATCCAATTAATAATCTTTCAAGTCTACGAGAAATCGGAAGCATTGCGCGTGGAGGTAATGGGATTTTACCGATACCAGGAACTCGAATGAGTGGTTGTAATGTGGGTCAAGCAATTGGTACGCCAGCAACTACAGAATTGGTAGTAGAAGATGCTCGTCGTTCGTATGACGCAACTTGTGGTTTGACAATTGAAAATAAATTATTCTTTAATAGCCCTGCCGGTGATTTCTTCCCAGGGGAAGTACGTGTACCGTTTAAAATGGATAGTATGGTTGTAGAAATGCCAGCTGAGTATAGCATAACAGCTCCACCAACATTTGGTGGAACGGCGGCTGGACCTGCTAATTCAATTACAAATAATGTAGCTACTGGTACAGTAGTATTTACAAATACTAACGGAGGTTTTCCTTATTCTGATTTCCCACGTTTTAGTGATGCAGATGGTTTGACAACTGTCTGGGAGGTATCTTATCCTATTAGTAATGTAGGTACAGACAACTTCGTAACGGAGAGTTATAAAGTGCCCGTTACTTATTATCTAGTTGATGAAATGGGTAATCCGTTTACTCTTATTGATACATTTATAATTAGTGAAGCTACACCAGCGATTACCTTAGCACCATTAGGCGGTTCGGTACAAATTAATGACGGTGGTGGATGTGCTAATTCTTTCATGGATATTTTGGTAAGCAACAATACAATTTATGGTGCGGACAAAGTATTTATCGCAGCAGAAAGCAATCCAAACGTTACAGTGGTAAGCATTGAAGATGGTCCTGATGAAACACCTGCTGATCCAATTAGTTCAGGTGATACTAGTATCTATGGTGCTAATAATTACTACGCTGAGTTAGGCGGTATGGCTGGCGGTGATCGCAGAGTGGTTCGTATTTATTTCAATACAACTTCCTGTGGTGATAGTTTGAAAGTTTATTCAAACTTTGGATGTAATTATCCAATAACACAACAGCCTGAGCCAAGTACAACTTTGGATAGTGCGTTTATCATGTTTAATGCTGTAGCACCAGGCTTAATGAGTGGTCCAGTAGATGGGAATAAAAATATTGCTGATTTATGTGGTACACAGACGCTAGAGATTACAATGCGCAATGTGAAAAATCCTAATTTGACGAATATTTTAGCAGGGATTAAATTACCAGCCAATGCCGTTTATGTTGCGAATAGTGCAGAGATTGCCTATCCTACTGATGATTTTGTATCTGCTACGGGTGTAACCCTAACCGGTACTGATTCACTGACGATAGACGTAAGTGCCGATGTAGATTTAGCTACGGCTTGTGGTTTAAATGGTGCAGATGAAACGGAATTTACCGCTGGACTGAATCTAGGAAATTCTTCTTTAGCTAATGAAGTTAGAGTACGTTTTGATATAGAGTTTACAGCTTGTCCTACGGAAAATAGTGATGCGGTTGTTTATGACTTAAGCGCACAAAACTACTGTGGAACTGAAGTGACATCTAGCGGTGTTTTCAATTTAATTTATGTTGGAACTGCTGTAGCGAATACATACTCTTGTACGCCAGGCGGTGAGGAATTAGATGTATGTGCAGACTCTGGTGTTGTAAATAATATTAATGATACCCTTTGGGTTTCAAATTTATCTGGTCCTACGACGCTTCCCAATGCTGGTTCGATGCAATTAATATTAGCAACGGATACCACGACGATGGATATATCAAACATTACGGTAGCGGCCCCTTGGGGACCACCGGTAATAACGTTTGATGCTGTTGGTCGTCCAATCTTGGACTTAGTAGTGCCAGGAGGGATTCTTCCAGGTGATAGTATCATGTTGATATTAAACTTTGATTTAACGCCGAAGGTTGATAATATATGTAGTGCTTCAGAAGTAGCCTGTGCTGACGTAGCACATTTGGTGAGTTTCTTTAGTGAAGTATTAGTAAGTTGTCCTGCAAAAGGATTGAACTGTACTAGCCTTGGTCAAACAGCGCGTGGAACGGCTTATGTTCCTAAATCACTTAAATGTTGTCCACAAGGTTTAGGAGATCGTGTATGGTTAGACACAGATGAAGATGGGATACAAGATCCTGGAGAAGTAGGAGTAGCGGGTGTACAAGTAGATTTATATGACAATGGTCCTGATGGTCTGCCGAACACATCCGATGATGTATTGGTAGGAACGACCACAACGGATGCCTACGGTAATTATTACTTTGATGATATACCTACAGGTGATTACAACTTAGGCTTTACACCACCGGCAAACTATACATTTACTACCCCAGTAGCTCCGGGAGATAATAGTCAACCAGCGAATAGTGATGTAGATAATACAGCGGGTAGTCCGAACTTTGGAAGAACGGGTACGTTTACCTTAACAGCTGGAGAGCAAGATAGCACTATTGATGCTGGTTTGATTTTGCCACAGCCTGATCCAACAGCCAGCGTAGGCAACTACGTATGGTTAGATACAGATGGCGATGGTTTCCAAGATCCAAATGAAGTAGGTATTTCAGGAGTAACGGTTACTTTATTAGATAGTAATGGCAATGTAGTAGCAACGACGGTAACTGATGGTAGTGGGATGTATTTATTTGACGATGTGCCTCCTGGAGATTACAGCGTACAATTTACACCACCAGTCGGTATGAATCCAACCTCGAATGTAGGTGGTGTAAACGATGGTACGAATAGTGACATGGATCCAAACACCTTTACGAGTGGGCCCTTTACAGTAAATCCTGGAGACAGTATTACGTATGTAGATGCAGGATTTGTTCCACAAGATCCAAATAATGCTAGCCTAGGTGATCAAGTATTCTATGATGCAAATAATGATGGGATTCAAGATCCTGGAGAAGCAGGTGTGCCGGGTGTAACGGTTTACTTATATGATAGTACCGGAACAACGATCCTAGATAGTACCGTAACCGATGCCTTTGGTAATTATATATTCAATGACTTACCACCGAGTACATATGTTGTAGGTTTTGATCCAAGTAGTTTACCACCTGGATTTGCATTCTCACCACAGAACGCAGCGGGTAGTGATAGTACGAATGATAGTGATGCTGATCCGATTACAGGATTGACAGCCCCGATTACTTTGGCACCTGGTGAGAAGAATATGACAGTTGATGCTGGTATAGATAATCCTGTTTTAACCAATAGTATAGGCGATTATGTATGGTATGATATAAATAAAGATGGCATACAAGATGCTGGTGAAGTTGGAGTTGCTGGAGTAACGGTAACCTTGTATGATAGTGCAGGCGCTCCAATAGCAACAACAGTAACCGATGCGAATGGTTTCTATTTATTCCCAGAATTACCAAATGGAGATTACAGTGTAGGCTTTAGTAATTTACCTCCTGGTTATGGCTTTAGTACTTCAGGTGCAGGAAGTGATAGTACACTAGATAGTGATGCAGATCCTGTTACAGGCTTAACACAGACTGTAAGTTTAACGGGTAATACGAATATTACAGATTTAGATGCCGGTATTTCTAACACAGGAAGTTCAAGTGCAACAGCAAGTTTGGGTGATCAAGTATTTGTTGATTTAGACGGCGATGGGATTCAAGATCCTGGAGAGACTGGTTTAGCTGGTGTAACCGTTTACTTATATGCAGCCGATGGCGTAACAGTATTAGATTCAACAGTGACCGATGCCAATGGTAATTATATTTTCACGAATTTAGATCCCGGCGGTTATGTGGTAGGTTTTGATTTAAATACTTTACCACCGGGTTATGCGCCAACGACGCAAGATGCAGGTGGAGCAGGCGGAAATGCGAATGACGGTACAGATGGTAACGATAGTGATGCTGATCCATTGACTGGTTTAACCTCTGTAATTAATTTAGGTCCAGGTGATGATAACCTTGGAGTTGATATGGGTGTTACACCTCCGGTCGGAAGTGCGAGTTTAGGAAACTATGTGTGGTATGACGAGAATAAAGATGGCATCCAAGACGCCAATGAAGTTGGCGCACAAGGTGTTCAAGTAGACTTATTGGATAGTGTTGGTAATGTAATTGCAACGACGACTACGAATAGCGATGGTTATTATAGCTTTACTGGATTAGCACCAGGAACGTATAGCGTTCAGTTTAGTCAATATCCAAGTGGTTATGAGTTGTCACCTCAGAATGCAGGTAGCAGTGATGTCAATGACAGTGATGCCGATCCAATAACAGGACAAAGTGCACAAGTGACTTTGGCTGCCAATGAGAATAATACGACCTTAGATGCAGGAATCTTTAGTGATACGAAAGCGGCTCTAGGAGATTACGTTTGGTTTGATACGGATGGTGATGGAATTCAAGATCCTGATGAGTTACCAATCCCAGGTGTATTAGTTACTTTGTATGATGCAACTGGAACGATTCCAATCGCCACAACCGTAACCGATGCAGATGGTAAATATTGGTTCCCTAATCTAGACCCAGATATCTATACAGTAGGTTTTGATAATTTGCCGAGTGGAACAGTATTTACAACTCAAGAAACTGCCCCCGGAGCGGATGGCAGTGATGTAGATCCCAATACGGGCAGAACGGGTCCTATCGTATTAGGGGCAGGAGATGTAAACCCAGATATAGACGCCGGTGTAACCACACAAGAGCCAGCAGGCTTAGGAAACTATGTTTGGAACGATTTAGATGAAGATGGGATTCAAGATCCAGGTGAGCCTGGTGTAGCGGGTGTATTAGTTACATTATATGGTCCAGATGGTACTACGGTTATTGCAACTGCGATAACAGATGGTGACGGAGCGTATAGCTTTGATAATCTACCTCCGGGCGATTACATAGTAGGCTTTAGCAACTTCCCATTGGGTATGACACCGACACAAAGTGTAGGTACTTTGGGCGATGGCAATAATAGTGATATGAATCCATTGAGTGGTAAGACCACATTAATCACATTAGAACCAGGTCAATACAGTCCAAATATTGATGCTGGATTGTATATTGGAGTGCCATTACCGATTGCTGGCTTTAGAGCTACGGTAGCGAACCTTCAAGGTAAAGACCAGTGCAGTGTAAACTGGTTGACGCTTAGTGAGGAGAACACGAGATTGTTTATAATCGAACGCAGTACAGATGGTAAAACATTTGTAGCTGTGGGCGAGAAAGAAGCTGGTAGAAATACTAGTGTACGAACTGACTATGAGTTTATAGATGACGTAAAAGTTATAGCAGATGTAAATGTGATCTACTATAGAATCAAACAGATTGATATGAACAATCAGTTTGCATATTCAAATGTAATTTCAGTACAAACGATTGATAATGAGAATGTAGTGGTTTATCCTTCGCCATTTGAAGATGAGGTGAATGTGACGTACAATGCTGATGAGACAGGTTATGTGGATGTATTCTTAACCGATCTTACTGGTAAGACTTTACAGAGACATAGTTTTAATATAGTAGACGGAACAAACCGTTTCCAATTGAACAACTTAGAGAACTTGGCAGCTGGTCAATACTTCTTGAAGTTTGTGAGTAGCGAAACGAAGAGAGAGTTTATTATAAAGATTCAGAAGAAATAAGAACCAACTAATTAACTAGAATACAGAGGGCGTCACGCATTTGCGAGACGCCCTTTTTTTATGAGAAAATTTTCTTTATTCTCTTAAGAAGACCTGCTTCTTTTTTGGTAGATTTCTCAACTTGGTGCTCATAGAGCTTTTGCCAACCTTTCCATTGTCGCTCATTCCCCAATGAGAAATTGTGCCAAACGCTAATAAACATTCCACCAGTTTCTTTAATTACATTTATGTAATGATGTAGTTCGTCTTTAGTTTCTTCTACATCTTGTTTTTGCTCAAATTTTGAATTGCATTCCATAAAACAAAAAGGAAATATTCTAAGTTTAGAACTCATTTCTTTGGATACATCGTACCATAGGTAAGAAAAACTTGTACTGGCCCTAAAACCATTTATGCTTCCGTAGCCCATCGAATATTCTTCTTCAAAGCCAAGTTGTAATAAGTTATTATAGGTGTCGGGCAGTGCAAACTTGATATAATGTTGCCTCGTTTTTTTTATTTTTTTTTCAGCAACGAGTCGTAGATTTTTTCGTTCTTCGATTATTATCTGTACCGCTTCGTTAGATTGATAGGAAGGATGTAGTCCTATTTCATATTTTTGGGATATACTTTTTATTAATTTTTTCATAGCGGGTGACTGAATCGAAATATTCTTATCAAATTCACCAGAATTCCCTACCAAAATAAAGTAAATGGGAGCAAGCCCATACTTTTGATGAATCTTGTCTAAAAAATCGAAGGTATCATAGGGGTCTTTTGCCAAGCGCATTACAGTAAATGTTCTATGAAACACAGCGCCAATTTTTCCCTTGATTAAATCCCGAACACCACCACCCAGTCCTCTCCAAAACCCCTTGAAACGGTAGCTATATGCTATATCAATGTCATAGGTAGGTAGGAATGTAAATTCTCTATCCTTACAATCGAAACCAGGGCATTCCTCTAACAATATTTTTTTTAACTCTAACAGCCATAAGTCTACCAACGGTAAGTTAAGGAAGCCATTTTGAAATGCAACGGATTCAGTATGTGGGAATCGTTGAAATTCATCTTCCTTAGTACTATTGTATTCTTCATACCGACTAATAAGATAAAAGCACCCAGAAAAAATATCGAATGGAATCTGATTGTCACTGGTTTTAAAAAATGCTTTTTGCCCTTGCCAATCAAAACAAGAAATGGTTTGAAGGCCAATAGTATTTTCAAATAGTAGCGTATGCGGTTTAATTTGCAAGGTGACCTCAAGCGTATTATTCGAATAGTTTATTTTCGGTGAAGTACTTTTTTTAAAATGATCGAAATTGCTTGTGAGATTATAATCGCTTTGCAGCACTTCAATAAAAATAAAATCTAGGATATATTCTAACCTAGGGCTTTTTATATTCGAATAAATTAATAAACTCATTTTTTTTTAAAATACTATCTCGAAACTACTTTAGGTTTCTAAAAGAAAGGTAGCATTAAGTAGATTACTTTTTACTTATCGTGGAAATACTTTATAATTTGGAAAGGAAGATTCAAATATTTGAATGACTTTTCAACTCCATTTTCTTTAAGAGACTTACTTTAAATATTTTCCAATTACCGGTAATGCAGAAAACTCTTTACGATCATAGAAAAGAGCGAAGACAACGAACAGGATAATAAATGTAATTCCAATTCCGACTTTCAGTATAAGGATATCTGGGACAGAATTTATAAAAGAGCTATGAATAAAATAGATACCATAAGCTACGGCTAGGTATACACCAATTTTAAGTACATCATACGGGATAGGGTAATATCGACGACCGATTAAGTAACTAGCTGTCACCATGAAGCCATAGCACGCTAGGCTAGCCCAAGCACAGGCTATATAACCGAATTTCGGAATAAGAGTGTAATTTAGGATTAACGTAATGGCAGCTCCTATGAGTGTTATAATCGCTCCTATATGCGTTTTGTTCTCGAGTTTAAACCATACACTGAGATTATAGTAAATACCATATAAAACTTTTGATAGAAGGAGATAGGGAACGATTATGAATCCGGCCCTTCTTTCTTCGTGCAAATTAACTTGAATGTAATATTCCCAAATATCGCGAAATAACAGAACCGATAAAATTCCAATGCAACACATAATTACAAATAGGGTCATAATGCGAGCATATGTAGCCGGGGCATCTTTATCCGTAGATTGTTTAATGAAAAATGGTTCGGCGCCCATCCGAAAAGCTTGAATGAAAATAATAATCAACGCAGCTAGTTTAAAGTTTAAATTGTAAATTCCCGCCAAAGTTTCTCGAACTTCTTGACTACCACTTAAAAGTCTAGGTAACATAATTCTGTCTGAAACATCATTTATCATACCCCCTAAACCTACGATAACTAACGGGATTGTGTAGACAAGCATTTTTTTCCAAAGCGTTTTATGGAGTCTAAATTTGAAATTTTTAAATTCAGGAATCAGTAATAAAAGCGTTATTGCACTAGCGATTATGTTAGAACTTAAAATGTAGGTGAGTGCATTTTTTTCAAGTTCATAATTAGCAAAAAGGTCAATGGCCAAATCATTTTTTTGCATCCAAGGGATTGCGATTATGAAAATAAATATAAACAGAACATTGAGGATTACGTTTACAATTTTTATGAACGCAAATTTCTTTGGTCGGCCCTCTAAACGGAGCTTCGCAAACGGCATTGAAGCTAGCGCATCGAGTAGAATAATAGTTACGGCTAGTATTATTAAATGAGGTGCCTCGGGAACCGATAACAAATCACTTATGGAGTCACGTAAGCTAATTAAAACTATTGCGAGAGGAATGCCAATAGTTATAATGGTGCTAGTAGCTATGTTAAAGATCGTAGAAGGTCTTTCGTCTCTTGCAAATCTAAAAAAAGTTGTTTCCATCCCAAATGTAAAAACAATATTTAAGAAAGCGATAGCTGCATATAGTGACCCTTGCTGACCATTGATTGCAGAAGCTAAAATTCCTATAATTGGTGTAGTGAGTAAGTTAATAAACCTTCCTAGCACCGTGCTCACACCGTACCACATTGTTTGCCCTGCAAGTGATTTTATACTCAAAAAAAAAGCTTGAATCACAAATGTAAATCTTTTGCTTATTTGATACAGTTAAATTTATACATCAAAAAAGCAAACAATTGCTTAACACCTATCCTTGTCACATTTCGTATTTTTAAAATCTAAACATTACATAATGAAAAAAACTATTCTTACATTTTTAGGTATTATGGCTTGCGTGGTCATGAGTTGGGCACAAGAAATTTCGGTAGGGACCGCAAGTATTGCGAAAGTGAACCGCCCTTGCATAATTGCCGGCTACACTATGCCGTCATCAATCGTAAGCGAGGCTTTAGCGAATAAGCTAAAACAATCGGACATAAAAAAAGGAAATAAAGTAAAAGGAGGTTTTCGTGTATACAGAGGAGTTAGCATTCCTTCTATTAGCGATGATAAACTTGACTTGTACACGAAAGTTTCTGGTAAAAAAGAAAACAGCACACTGTATATGTCAGTTTCTCGTGGTTATGACAACTTTGTTTCGCCCGAAGGAGATGCTGAAACAATGGAAAAGGTAAAGAGTTATGTGCAAAGCATGCTATCTAATGTAAATGTAGCATTGATAAAAACTGATATCGCAGCGCAAGCTAAGGCATTAAGTAAGGCTGAAAAAACGCAAAAAAGTGTGTTGAAGAAAGGAGAAAGTCTTGAAAGCGATAAAAAGTCGTTAGAATCAAAATTAGCTACGAACAAAAAAGATTTAGAAACAAATGTAAAAGATAAAGCGAATGCTGATGCAAAAGTAAAAGAAGAGGAGGCAACGCTATCCGAGTTAAAAGCTAAACTACAAATGATGCTTAAAAAATAAATTAAATTTTGTCTAGTCCTAAAAAAGCTCGTCCTTCGGACGAGCTTTCTTATTTGCGACTCAAATAATTATAATCGTTTAGAAGAGTCTCCAAGAAGATGTCATCTTCTAGATCTGTCTCTAGGTCAAGTGCCGCCTTTATTTTTACTGCAATACTTTCTAAATAGTTATTGATTTTCGTTTTCTTATGACGTTTCACCACATTGTCAATAATGTTAATGTCATTGTCGCTTAGATTCATCACGCCAGGAAATTGAACCGTATAATTTTCGATGCGTAATTCTCTAAAAATGGTATCGTTTAAATCATAGGGTAGTTTTTTGAAAACAACAACCGTACTGGCTGCGATGTCGCCCAATCGTTGATTGTACTTCGTAGTGAGAAAAAGAATGATAGCCATACCGTTGCAAATAGCAAGCATCCATTGTAAAAAACCGAGCCTAACAAAGCCCGAAGAAATTAGTAAAATAAAAATTAATCCTCCAAAATCTAACGTGCGCAAAAGCCAACGAATCATAGCTTGTGTATTCGTCTCCTCCTTACCATCTGTACTAACAACTCTGAGTCCTAGTGCCATTTTGCCTAAACTTTGCCCATGATTGAACAACTCAAAAAGTAAGTGGTAGCAAAAAAATGGAAGATATAAAACGTAATCAATACCTACTGAATTAGCTCCATTACCTAAAGAAGGTAGTAGTTTATAAAAAACAATCCAGTAGTACAATCCCAGTAGTATGCAATCAATCAACCATGCAAAAAAACGAATATGCACGGGTGCCGTATCAAAGTGCAAGTCAATATTGAAACTAGTATTTACATTGAGCGTACCCACTAATTATAAAATTACTTTAAAAATAGGGAGGAACAATTTTATTTACTTTAATTTGTGAATGAATGCGCGAGGGCAAGTTTATCGACAAAAATAAAGACCGTTGGATGCGTTATAGCACCCCCGCGGAAGATGCAGACGAACTCGCTGATCGTTTTACGAACTTGATTGACGATTTAAGTTATTCAAAAACATTTTATCCTCGCTCAAAAACTACTAAGTTTATCAATGCCTTATCCGCCAAGCTTTTTCGTTCTATTTATTTGAATGAAAAAAAAGGAAGCGGACGCACACTTACATTTTTCAAATATGAGCTTCCTCTAGTTTTTCGTGCTTATCACGCTGAACTACTTTTTACGTTTGTTTTTTTTTCGTTATGTGTTTTAATTTCTATACTGAGTTGCTTAGATAGCTACGATTTCGTGAGGAGTATCCTCGGCGATCGTTACGTAGATATGACCGAAGAAAATATTAATAAAGGAGATCCGTTTGGCGTTTATAAAGACGAGAATTCATGGCTTATGTTTTTACAAATTGCGTTTAATAATATCAACGTTTCTTTTATGGCGATTGTATTGGGTCTATTAGGCGGAGTCGGCACCTTGTACATACTTTTTCAAAATGGCATCATGTTGGGTAGTTTCCATTTTATGTTTTTTAAAAAGGGATTAGGGATGGCGTCCATATTGGTGGTATGGATTCACGGCACGATTGAAATTTCGTCTATTGTCATTGCTGGGGCCGCAGGAATTATATTAGGAAAAGGATTTTTATTTCCAGGAACCTATACGCGTAAAGAATCGCTCATTCGTGCGGCAAAAGATGCTGCTAAAATTGCCATTGGCTTAATTCCTTTCTTTCTAATGGCTGCTTTTTTAGAATCGTATATCACACGATTTACCAGTATGCCGATAATAGTGAGCGTGTTTATTTTGTTTAGTTCAGCAGCCTTAATCATTTGGTACTTTATAATCTATCCTCGTCTATTGTATAGAAATGGATTTCGATTTACAAACGGTGAGATTCATTATCCTGATCAGAAATAAGAAATTTTGAATAAATATCAATTACTCTTCTTGTTTTTAATTCTGAGCCGTGTCAGCTCAGCTCAGGAGGATGCCACTGTAATTATTGAGCAAGATGAAGTAGAACAAACAATTGATGAGATAAATGATAACGAGATTGAGAATGATTCTCAACCAGCGAAATTTGAAAGTATTAATACGAAGAAGGACAGTCTTGAACTCAGAAAGGTCGATTCTAAAGAATGGGCTAAACTGAAAAAGGACAAACGTTTTATTTATAAAAAACCAATACCTAAGGTTAAAAAACCTAAAAAGAAAAAGGACTTGGCATGGTTGAGTAGCCTAATGAAATTTCTTGGATCGGATGGATTTAAAATTTTACTCTATTGCTTGTTAGGACTGTTTTTGCTATACATAGTGTATATGTTCATTAAAAATAATGACATATCCTTCAGTAGAAACATAAAGGACAAAGGCATACAGCAAGAAGAACCTTGGGAGGACGTGCAGCAATTTGAAAATTGGGAGCATGCTTTGCAGGAGGCTCTTGCAGCAAAAGATTTTCGCTTAGCCACGCGTATTTATTATTTACACACCTTGCATCTGTTAGACAAAAACAATAGAATCAAGTACCGTGATGATAAAACCAATTGGTTCTACGTTCAGAAAATATTTGGTACTGCGATGCATGATGATTTTAAAGGCCTGACTCAAAATTTTGATTATATATGGTATGGCGAATATCAAATTGATCAAGAGCGTTTTACTATGTTACAATCACAATTTCAACAGTTTCATTCTACAATTAGCTAAGTGAAAAAGATTGGGCTCCATATCATTTTTTGTATTTTACTGCTGACCTCTTGCAGTAAAAAAACGAGTTGGAAAATGAACTTAGATAAGAATAGTACAGAACCTTACGGTTTGTATTTGGCTTATGATCGCCTTACGGATGCTTTTCCAAATGCTAAGAAAAAACCGTTGTATGATTTAGCAGAGTACCTTACTGAGGAAGCCGAGAAGTCTTATTTTAGTAAAAAGAATGATTTGCTCCTATCGATTACCTCCTCTTTATATTTAAATAAGGAAGAAGTAGATGCTCTATACGCTTACGTTGAAAAAGGAGGGCAGGTGTTGATGCTCAGTCAAACCTATTCAAAGGTTTTTGACACTGTTTTTAATTGGAAAATAGAGAACAAAATCTTGAACTATCCTCCTAGCCAGGAAGATAGTATTACAGCAATAAGAAATTTGTGGCAGTCTGATTGGAACCTTTTTGAAATGGATATGCCGTTTCCTAAGTCCTATTTTAAAAAATATAAGGGCAAAGAAATTACTCAAAAAATAATCGATAGCGCGAAAAATGGAAGTGTGATTTTTCAACGAAACATTGGCAAGGGTAAGCTAATTATTGGCATGTGCCCCGAATTGCTCACGAACTATTCCTTGGTTAAAGGAAACAATATTTTGTTCTATGAGCAGTTGCTTTCTAATTTTTCAAAAAGGATGTACCAAGTAAATTGGTTTAGTACGTTTTCGGTAGCGCCGGACCCGGCCTCACGGGGTAGCAGCCTCAGTAAGTTGCTTGAAAAGAAACCGTACCGCTATGCTTTTTATACTCTCTTGGCTATGGCGCTTCTTTTTTTCTTGTTTGAAACGCGCAGGCGGCAGCGGATTATAAAAGTCGTAGCGCCAGTTAAAAATGATTCTCTGGCCTTTACCGAAGCAATTGGCAAATTATATCATAGTGAAAATGATAATGCTAATTTGGCTAGAAAAATGATTCGGTATTACCTTGAGCATATTCGCACGACTTATAAAATTCCTACTGTTCACCTTAATGATGAGTTTGCCACCAAGCTGGCTAGAAAATTAAGTAAAACACCTAAAGAAACGAAGGAGTTTGTTCACTATATCGATCAAAAATTATTGGCCTATGAAGTAGGCCCTGCTGAAATAAAAAATTTATATTATACTTTAAAAAAATATAGCTAATGGAACCATTATCATTTGAAAACAAAATAGACGTATCCGCGGTTTACGACACCATGGGGAAAGTAAGACAAGAATTAGCCAAAGTAATTGTAGGGCAGGAAGAGGCCGTAGAGTTTTTATTGGCGGGCGTGCTTGCCGATGGTCACATATTGCTGGAGGGGGTACCTGGAGTAGCCAAAACACTTACCGCAAAATTGCTAGCACGTTGCATCGATGTTGATTTTTCACGAATTCAGTTCACACCCGATTTAATGCCGAGTGATGTAATCGGGACGAATATTTATAATCCCAAAACAACAGAATTTGAATTTAGAAAAGGTCCCGTATTTGGGAATATTATTTTGATCGATGAAATAAATCGAGCACCAGCAAAAACACAAGCTGCTTTATTTGAGGTAATGGAGGAGCGGAAAATTACGATTGATGGAAACTCGTTTGCAATGGAACCACCTTTCTTGGTAATCGCTACCCAAAATCCAGTTGAGCACGAAGGAACGTATCAATTGCCTGAAGCGCAGCTAGATCGATTTGCATTTAAGCTAACAGTTCATTATCCCGAGTTAGAAGATGAAGTTGAAATATTGCGCCGTCATCAGAGTAACACAACTATGCACGAGCTAATAGGTCAAGTACAAAAGGTACTAAGTCGAGAAGAGCTCAGTAATTTAAGAGGCTTAGTGCGCTCAGTAAAAGTAGACGAGAATATATTAAAGTACATCGCTCAAATAATAAATATGACTCGTGATAATCCTGATTTATATTTAGGCGCATCACCAAGAGCTTCGGTCACTCTACTGAATACTTCAAAGGCGCTGGCAACTTTGAGAGGAAGAGATTTTGTAACGCCAGACGATGTGGTTCACTTAGCAGCATCCGTTTTGCGCCATAGGATTCAGCTTACCCCTGAAAAAGAGATGGAGGGAGCCACACCAGAGGATATCATTGAACAAATAATTAAAGACATTGAGGTGCCCCGTTAAGAATGAAACCACGCTCTTACATAAAAGATTTATTCCTGACAGCTCGCTTGTTTTGGATCTTAGCGGTAGTGGCCGTGCTATATATTTTCTCCATGCAATTTCCGATTGTAATAGTATTGGCTCACGCCATTTTAGTTGGCCTGCTTTTCTTTTTTATCTTAGAGTATGCAATTTTATTTCTTACAAAAAAACAAATTTTTGCACAGCGACACATGGATGATGTACTAAGTAATACTGACGACAATAGGATATCAATAGAAGTGATGAGTGAATATTCATTGCCGTTACAACTTACTATTTTAGATGAACTGCCTATACAATTTCAAGAGCGAAAATTTAAAATAAAAGAAACACTAGCTTCAAAGGCAGAAAAAACAATACGTTATAAAGTACGACCGACTACAAGAGGGGAGTATCATTTTGGAAAAACTCATTTGTATATCAATACTAGCATCGGTCTTTTGCAAAGACGGTATAGCACTGACAGTGATTTTATGGTGAAAGTATACCCTTCGTATTTAAAATTAAAACAACATTCAATTCGGGGTGTAGCCTCAAGAGATCAACTTACGGGTAGCCGAAAAGTGCGCAAGGGTATGAGTACAGAGTTTGATCAAATCAAAGATTATGTGCGGGGAGATGATGTACGAACTATTAATTGGAAGGCAACGGCTCGGCGCTCAAACTTCATGGTGAATACTTATATGGACGAAAAATCTCAGCAGGTTTTTTGTTTATTGGACAAAAGTCGTCTTATGAAAATGCCCTTTAATGGAGTTAGCTTGCTAGATTATTCAATCAATGCAGCACTCATGTTTAGCTATGTAGCTTTGCAAAAGGATGATAAAGTAGGATTAATCAGTTTTAGCAACACAATTAATGATGTAATAAAAGCTTCAAAAAGTAAGAAGCAATTTAGTACGATTGTGGAGCGATTGTATAATCAAGAAACAGAATTTCAAGAAAGCGATTATGGCGCACTTCAATTGGCCGTGAAGCGCGATGTCGGACAGCGAAGTTTACTTCTGTTATTCACTAATTTTGAAACTTATGTTGGCTTTGAAAGGAAGTTGGCTTATTTCAAAATGTTGAATAAAAAGCATCTATTGTGTGTGGTGCTATTTGAAAACACGGAGCTGAAAACAATACACGAAGATCGAGGAGATAGTTTAGAAGATGTTTACGTCAAGACCATGGCTGATAAATATCACTACGAAAAGAAAATGATGTTGAAAGAATTGAGAAAAAATGGAATCTTGAGTATCTACAGTACACCGGGTGACCTTTCTGTGAACGTGGTCAATAAATATTTAGACCTAAAAACGAAGCGGTATATCTAGTCAATAGGGATTAGTAAGAATTTTGTTTTACTACGGTCATGGAATTTAGTTGAAAAAATCATTATCAAATCTGCAATCCAATGTGGATTAAAATTAATATCATATCTACACATCACCAATGAGTCAAATTATCTTTAAACCATGGCTCAAGTTACTGTAAACCTTAAAATACACAATCGCTCTTATAAAATAAAGGTCTCTTCGGAGGAGGAGTCTGTTGTAAGAAAAACGGCTGATGAAATCAATGAGCAAATCGCAAGCTTCCAAAAAAAATACAAAGGGCGTGATATTCAAGATTATTTTGCACTGACTATGATTGCGCGTATGACGGCTGTAAAAGAAGGAGGTGATGTGAATAGCGCTGAGATTCTAGAGGAGATTGAGAAGATTGAAAAGTTGATAGGGTAAGATAAAATAATTAATAAAGTGTTTTTCATTTTAAAGGAATTGATACGCTCTAATGCTATAAAATAATATTCATATTGACTAATAAAGAAATCTCAGCCCAGTTCTCTACGCTTGCGAAACTCATGGATATTCATGGTGAGAATGGCAATAAAGCCAAATCCTATACGAATGCAGCTTTCGCGATAGGCAAATTACCTTTTGAAATTGAAGAAGCGGGTATTGAAGCTTTAGAAGGACAATTTGGAATTGGCCAGTCAATTATAAGTAATGTTTTACTGATGATGGATGGTGAGGAGATACCCGAGCTCTCAGCGTTATTAAAAACTACGCCAGCAGGCATTTTAGAATTACTTAAAATTAGAGGCATAGGTCCTAAAAAAATTGGACAGCTATGGAAGGAACTTGATATTCAAGGTCCGGAAGATTTATTGAAAGCTTGCCAAGCCAATCAACTGATTTCATTGAAAGGTTTTGCTACAAAAACACAATCTGCGATTGAGGAAAAAGTTGAGTTTTACTTTGAGAATAAAGGAACACTTTTGTGGAGTCAGGCGGAACAAATAATGCCTTCGATAGAGAAAATGCTTTCAGAACTTTGTAAAGAAAGAAGGTTTAAATTACTAGGCGATTTTTATTGGCAGAATGAAACCGTCTCATCATTTACCGTTTTAATTAGCACTAAGGATTCTACGAGTACCGATGAACAGCTAGATTTCCTATCAAAGGATGATTGGGAGTTACAAAACCAACGCGAAGGGAAATGGTTTCATTACAAATTTAAAAATTCACTATCGTTTCAATTTATAGTAGTGGCAGAAGTTGAGTTTGAAAAGCAAATTTTTTTACAGTCTTTTTCAGGAGAAATTCAAGCCGAATTAGACTTGTCGGGGATAAGTAAATTCGACGATGAACAACAAGTATTTTCAGAACTTGGGATAGAATTTATGCCACCGTACTTACGGAATAGCTTTAGTGCTTTCGAAAAAGCACAAACAGGCTTACCAAAAATCATTGACCTAGCGGATATAAAAGGAGTCATACATAATCATTCGCAGTGGAGTGATGGTGTCCATACAATTGAGGAAATGGCGCAAGCTTGTATAGATAGGGGCTATGAATATTTTGTATTGAGTGATCATTCTAAAACTTCTTCCTATGCTGGAGGTTTAAGCGAAGAGAGAATAATAGAACAGCACAAAGAAATTGATGTACTCAATCAAAAACTAAAACCGTTTCGCATTTTTAAAAGTATTGAATGTGACATATTGGGTGATGGTAGTTTAGATTATGATGATGCCGTTTTGGCAAGTTTTGATGTAGTCATCTGTTCAGTCCATCAAAACCTGACTATGAAAGAGGACAAAGCAATGAGCCGACTACTAGCGGCGATTGAAAACCCATACACTTCAATTCTTGGACATATGACTGGGCGTTTACTTACTTCGCGACAAGGTTATCCTTTGGACCATAAAAAAATAATTGATGCTTGTGCTGCCAATGAGGTAGCCATAGAGCTGAATGCCAATCCACGCAGATTAGACATGGATTGGCGCTGGATTGAGTATGCCATGGAGAAAAATGTGCTAATTAGCATTAACCCCGATGCTCACCGGACGGAAGGGATTGATGACATTCGCTATGGCGTACTAGTTGCTCAAAAAGGCTTGCTTTCACCTACTATGAATGTAAGCTCATTTTCCTTGGATGAGTTTGAAGAGTGGCTGATGACTCAGCACAAAAACGTCAGTAAGATATTGTAACTTAGTTGATGTGCGAAAAGCTCTACTCGTTTTAGTACCCTTATTCATAGGTATTTTTATCTATACATTACCGCAGTCTCACCCTTGGGTAAGAAACTATATTCCCGATGGTTTGTGGGCTTTTTCATTTGGTTATGCTTTTTTATGGATTTGGAAACCTCCCATATTCAGTGTGATTAGATTGATTCCTTTGATAGTATTTTTTGCTTTTGAGCTTTTTCAAAAGTTTGGAATAATAACAGGTACTTTTGATTTAATTGATTGTCTAGCCTATTTATTGTTTTATCTTTCTGCTACTATACTTTTTTATTGGCATGAACAAAAAACAATTACTTAGCCTTGGCTTGGTTGCGCTCTATTTTATTATGGCAGCGGCTTCTACGCAATATCCTCAAATGGGACGTACACCCCAGCCGCGAAGCACCGTAAACCTTAATGATTCGAAGCATATTTTATTTTATGAGAATTTTCTGAATAACCAAAATAACTGGATCGAAGGGAAGTACGCTGAAAATGAATTTTATTTTGAGAAAGGTTATTATCATATAAGAAATCAAAATAAAAAAAGTTTTGCCATTGCTGATGCAAATCAGAAAAAGGTTTTGAACGAAACGGATGACTGGATTATTGAAAGCCAAGTGCACATTCCTAATGAAAATTTAGATGGCACCGCCTATATTTTATTTGGAAAAAATGGCGATGACTTCCATTGTTTTGGATTTTCGCAAAAGGGGAATCAAAGAGAAGTATATCATGGGTCTCGCCAAGAAGGTGAGTGGAAAGGCAAAACAATCGGTCTGAGTTCTAGCGCATCTAGACAGTTTCATCCCATCTTAAGTATTCATAAAATAGGAAGCCGATTAAACTACTACATAAACAAGCAACTAGTTTCAAGTGGACCCGTTTACCCTTTTTATGGGAGTGAGTTTGGATTAGCCGTTGGCGGTCTGTTGATGGCTAGTTTTGACAATTTTACAGTAAAGCAACTACAATTTTTAAAAGAAGAACCTACCTATTCTACAGATAAAAAGAAATCTGTTTATCAACGGGGCGATGGCAATGTGATACCTATGAGGAAAAAATCGGCCTTGTATGTTATGCCTATGAAAGTGAATGGAACCATCGCTACTGAATTTGCCTTTGACCAATGGACAACAGACGCTGTAATTTCAGAAAGTCTAGCAAAAAAACTAATTGAATCGGGTAGTATTAAAAAAGAAGATTGGGTGGGAGATAAACCGTTTTCTTTTTCGGACGGAAGTACCGCTCCAGCTACTTATGTAGTATTGCGCAATCTGAAAATTGGCAACCGAACCATTGAAAATGTGGATGCGCTGATTTTCAAAAATGCCAAGGCTGAAATCTTAATGGGTCCGTCAGTACTTTCCCAATTTGGAACGTATAAATTAGACGTTATGGAAAAGGTCTTAGTATTTGACAACGAATAACTTCTAACTACTTATCAGCATTAAAATTTAGATCGAGCCTCAGTAGGAGTATCTAATGAGGCAAAGTCTTTGTCTAAATAGTTGTAATAGCCAACTATTCCAATCATAGCAGCGTTGTCTGTACAGTATTCAAACTTGGGTACGTAAGTATTCCAGTTTTTTTCTTTTCCTAAATCTTCAAATCGTTGGCGTAATTCTGAATTCGCAGATACACCCCCTGCCACACATACATTGGTGACCTTTGTGTGGGCAACCGCTTTTTCTAAATTAGAAAGAAGGATATCTACAATCGTTTTTTGCACAGACGCGCATAAATCATGTAGATTATTTTTAATAAACTGATTGTCCTTTCTCATTTCTTTTTGCAGAAAATAAAGTACGGAAGTTTTAAGACCAGAAAAACTAAAATTGAGTCCTTCCGCTTTGGGCCTCGCAAATTCATAGGCAGTCGGGTTGCCTTCCTTGGCATATTTGTCAACTAAAGGGCCACCTGGATATTTCAAGCCAAATAGTTTAGCCGTTTTGTCAAATGCTTCGCCTGCTGCATCATCTTGTGTTTCGCCGATGACTTCCATTTTACTGGCTGAGTGGCACAAGACGAGTTGCGTGTGACCACCGCTGACTGTAAGGCATAAAAAAGGAAAGTTAGGACGCGGCTCTTCAATAAGACAAGATAAAATATGAGCTTGTAAATGCTGAACGGCTAGTAAAGGAATGTTCATTACTTGAGACAGTGACTTAGCAGTGTGAGCACCTACTAGTAAAGAGCCAATTAGCCCAGGACTTTGCGTGTAAGCAATCGCGTCAAGCTCTTGCAAGCTCGTATCGGCTTTTTTAAGTGCAGCATCAATAACAGGTAGAATATTCTTGATATGTTCTCTACTAGCGGCTTCCGGTACAACGCCTCCGTATTGTTCGTGAATGGATTGGTTATAGATTAAATTACTTTTTACAGTCTGATCCCAAAGTACAGCCGCGCTAGTATCATCGCAGGAGCTTTCAATAGCCAAAATTTTAATCACAGTAAAAAATTAATTTTATTGTTTAGAAACGAAGATACTTAACCAATTTCTTGCGCTTTTTAAAACGTTTCATTTGCTCAGGAATTTCTCTCCTGTGTTCTACTACATTATCGTAGGTCACTAAAGTCAATCGGATGTTCAATTTACCCATTCTGCCTTTAGAGTAAAATTCATCGTAGAAAGCGTCAATTTCTTTTTCGTCAGTTTTGATTACATACACAGCGTTATCTGTGCGAAGTTTAATCAGTAAGTTATCCCACTCTACAGTATCCACCGCGCCATTTAACGTTAAAGATCCATAATATTTTCTCGCGTCAAAATCAATCGTTTCGCAGCAAGCTTTGGAAGTCGGTTCAATCACGTCTTCTTCAATCTCGCGATAGGTGCTGTAATCACAGGTATAAAAGTTTTGAGACCAACGATCATAAAAACCACAAACCGGATTTTCCCCAGGAAAATGCAATTGAGTGAAAAAACTATTGTCTCTCACAGAAATTGTAGCAGTTTCATAACCCATTACATAGCTATGGTCACTTTGAGCCTGAGCCAATTGAACGGATAAGATACAAAGTAAGAGAAAAATGATTCGCTTCATAGACCCTCAAAGATAGTTGATTCCATGTTTTTAGTGATTATTTACGAGTTTTTTTAAGAATAATTGAAATAATACGGCTGAGCTGCTAACGTTCGAAGTTTAGATTACGTTATCTTAGTATTATGAAAAGAAATTCAATGATTTTTGCCGCTTTGGCTGTCGTGTGTGCATTCGCTTTCTGGTCTTGTAAAAAAGACGACCCCAATAATCCTGGAGGAGGCTCTGGTGGCGGAGGAGGTGCTCAGGTTACCGATGAGTTTAGAATTGAAATAAGAGAGGAAGGAGTTTTTCCGGCCAACGCACAGCAAATTTTTAATTTGGCGCCTGTGGGGCAGCGTGTTCCTGCTTTTTCTGATAATTTTCCATCAAATGTAGATGCTACCTTAGCTAGCAAAAACACATCCCGAGATAAGGTTGTGAGTATCAAAGGGGATACAATGAGGGTGAAGTTATTAAATAATCCGACTCAGAATTTTGATTTTATGGATAGTGTCTGGGTGTATGTTAGCAAATTGGACGGTTCGAACCAAGAGCTCTTTGGCACCAGTTTAGGCTATTCGTTGGGATTGCGTGAGCTCGATCTTTTAATGACTCGTACAGATGTAAAAGAAGTATTCAATGCTGATTCGGTAAAACTATCTTTGGTTGGTACGAAACGAGCAGGTAATCATTCCATCCAATCTGGCACAGAGGTCGAGTTTTTCTCAAGTGTTCTTGGTGTTTTTAGCCTAGTACCCTAATTTTTAAAGCTTAAAAGTGATTCCCAACTGCCCGAAAGCGGCTGGGATATAGTAATATTGATAGAGCAACCAACTTTGTCCAATACCTAGCTCGGCATAAAAGCCTAAATATTTATTTAGAAAATATCTTGCACCTACAGTTCCTTCAAAGTTGTAGGGACTAGGGAAGGTATGATTAATATATATTTTATCTTTTGGAGCTTCTGTATACGTCTCGGCATTAGCATATCCTCTACCAACACCAACTCCGCCGTACATATTCCACTTAGCTTTATTCAAAAAATAGTAATTCAACCTTAAACCTAAGGCGGCTTCTTTGACTATAACACCATGACGAAAAGGTGCTAGCTCACCCTGAGCATTTTTTGCATCCTGAACCCAGTGTACATCGCTGTATGAATAGAATCCACTCAAACCAATGGTGAATTTTTTAAATAAGGCATATTCTAATTTAGCCATAAGTGGACCGTATCCGTCTACAGTTAAATCCGTACCCGTCTGCTCTCTTCTCAGATACATTCTAAGCGCACTGGGGACACTGTAGCCAGCAGATAGCATTAGATTTCCTTTTTTTACACTCATTATATTTTCATCGGGGTACTGCTCATTTTGAGCGTACACCCAAAATGAACTGACGCAAACTAAAAAGGTCGTGAGAAATAAGTATTTTGAATTAATCATTTTCCATTTAAAAATAACCTATAATGCCGACTTCCGTAATTACTTTTGCAAACTAATTTGATGATTATGTTGCAAAAACTCAAAGAACTACAACAACAAGAATTTATTCAGCGTCATATCGGTCCGGATGAAACTGAGACTGCAGAAATGCTAAAGACTCTTGGCGTGGAAAGCATGGAAAAGCTAATTGAAGAAACTGTACCGGACAGTATTCGAACTCATAGAGATTTAAATGTTTCCAAAGCTGTGAGTGAATATGATTACTTGAATAATATTACCGCTATGGGTAATAAAAATGTAGTGAAGAAAAATATGATCGGGATGGGCTATTACGGTACCATTACCCCTTCTGTTATCTTACGCAATATTTTTGAAAATCCGGGTTGGTATACTCAGTATACTCCGTACCAAGCTGAGATTGCTCAAGGACGTTTAGAAAGCTTACTGAACTTCCAAACCGTAGTGAGTGACTTAACCGCCTTGCCAATTGCCAATGCTTCTTTGTTAGATGAGGCCACTGCAGCAGCCGAAGGGGTAACTATGCTTTTTGGTAGTCAGCGAAAAAAAGAAAAGACGAAAGTATTTGTTGACGAAGCTATCTTCCCACAGACCTTAGATTTGATTCAAACACGAGCCTACCCTATTGGCGTGGAAGTGGTAGTTGGAAAAATCAGTGAAGCGCAAATCGATGAAAATTATTTTGCTACGGTGGTACAATACACGAATAATGATGGCGCAGTAGTTGATTACAAATCGTTTATTGACCGTGCAAAAGAAAAAGGTGCGGACACAGTAATGATTTGCGATATTTTATCGCTTGTACTGTTGACACCTCCTGGAGAATTGGGTGCAGCAGTAGCTGTGGGAACTACGCAGCGATTCGGAGTCCCTATCGGTTTTGGTGGTCCGCATGCAGCCTTTTTTGCAACGCTAGATCAATATAAAAGAAATATTCCAGGACGTATAATAGGTGTAACGATTGACTCGCAAGGTGAGCGTTGTGTTCGTATGGCGTTGCAGACACGTGAGCAACATATTCGTCGTGAAAAAGCAACTTCTAATATTTGCACAGCGCAAGCTCTTTTAGCAAACATGGCTGCCATGTATGCAGTTTATCACGGGGCAGAAGGCTTAAAAAGAATTGCAAAGCGTATTTCTGCTTATGCCAAACAAGTATCGGATGCCTTGGGTGAGCGTCAGTTAAATCAATCATTTTTTGACACTTTAAAAGTAAAAGTTGATAAGGAAGAAGCTATGGTGAAACGTTTTGCTGATGCCGGTTTTAATGTTCGTCCGTTTGGTGATGGACATATAGGGTTGTCATTTGATGAAACACTCACTGAGGCTGATGTAACAAAAATTGCTGAGCTCTTAGGAGTTACTTTGAGTGAGAATGTTTCTTTAGAAAATATACCCAATTCACTGCAACGAGAATCTACTTTTTTAACGCATCCTAATTTTAATACCTACCGTACTGAATCTCAAATGATGCGTTATATCCGTACGTTGGAGGATAAAGATATTTCTTTGAATCGCTCTATGATTAGTTTGGGAAGCTGTACGATGAAATTGAACGCTGCTAGTGAAATGATGCCCGTAAGCCAAGGAACTTGGAATAGTATTCACCCGTTTGCACCAGCAGATCAATGGAAAGGCTACGCTCAAATGATTGAAGAACTCGAAAAAGATTTATCGGAAATTACTGGTTTTGATGCTTGTAGCTTACAGCCGAACTCAGGGGCTCAGGGAGAGTATGCCGGCTTGCTAGCGATTAAGGGTTACCATAGAAGCCGCGGCGACGAACATAGGAATATTATTATTATACCAATTTCTGCTCATGGTACGAACCCGGCTTCGGCGGTAATGTGTGGGTTTAAAATTGTAATTGTAAAATGTGATGAGCGCGGAAATATCGATGTAGCTGATTTAAAAGAAAAGGTTGAACAACACAAAGAAAACTTAGCAGGTTTAATGATAACCTATCCTTCAACACATGGTGTTTTTGAAGCGTCCATCAAAGAAATTTGCCAGACGATTCATGATAATGGCGGACAAGTTTATATGGACGGTGCCAACATGAATGCACAAGTAGGGTTAACTAGCCCAGGAGAAATTGGTGCTGACGTTTGTCATTTAAACTTACATAAAACCTTTGCAATTCCTCATGGAGGAGGTGGTCCTGGCATGGGACCTATTTGTGTGCGAAAGCAGTTGATTCCGTTTTTGCCAAATCATAAATTAATGAAGGTTGGCGGCGAAGAAGCCATTGGTGCGGTAAGCGGAGCGCCTTATGGAAGTGCTAGTATTTTACTGATTTCTTATGCGTATATCAAGATGTTAGGAATAAAAGGTCTACGTCAATCTACAGAATTTGCTATTTTAAATGCAAACTATATGAAGAAGCGTTTATCTGATAGTTACGAAATTTTATATACAGGCGAAAACGGAATGTGTGCACATGAGTTTATTGTAGATCTTCGCCCGTTTAAAGCAGATGGAGTAGAAGCAGCTGATGTGGCCAAGCGATTAATGGATTATGGATTTCATGCTCCGACGCTAGCCTTTCCAGTACCGGGTACTTTAATGATTGAGCCTACAGAGAGTGAGGATAAAGCAGAGTTAGACAGGTTCTGTGATGCCATGCTTTCTATCCGTGAAGAGATTCAGGAAGTACTTGATGGTAAATATGAAATCGCAGATAGTGTATTGAAAAATGCGCCGCATACGCAAGCCATTATCACTGCTGACGATTGGGAAATGAAATATAGCCGTCAGAAAGCTGCTTTCCCATTAGAGTTTGTGAAATCGGCAAAATTCTGGCCAAGTGTAAGCCGTGTAAATGATACGCATGGTGACCGTAACCTAATCTGTTCTTGCGAGCCGATAGAAAGTTATATGGAAGAAGCTGTTGAAGCTTAGGCTTGATTTTATTAAAATTTAAAAACCCCGAGCTTTGGCTTGGGGGTTTTTATGTTTCTGTTTGTTTGGGACCTCGGTCACAATATTTTTGAAAGTTACCGAGTACAATTTTTAACTATTCTAACTGTAAACAAATACGCCAAGCAATTAAACCTTCCAAACAGCAATCCTAGAAACTTTTCTACCTGTTTCCATTTGAATAAACTGTAAATCAGAAACTCCGTTTTCAACACAAGCTTTTTCAATAAAGGGTACCGTTGATTGTTTTGAGACTAAGCAGGTGAATAGTTTAATTCGATTTTTAAACTGCTCACTTTCTTTTATCATATTGGTAATAAATTGTTTCTCACCACCTTTGACTACGAGTTCTGATAAAGTACCTACGCTTTTCCCTTTTTCAGTTTTCCACTTTTTCCAATTCCAAGACTGGGCTTGTTGTTCAGATTCAAAAAATGGCGGGTTGCAAATAGAGGCATCAAATTGCTCCTCAGCGAGTACAATGTTTTTAAAAAAGTTTCGTTTCACTTTTTGCTGCCGGACTTTTATTTCAGTTTTAGGTATGTTGTTCGCCTTTAAAATCTTCTGAGCATTTTTTAAAGAATTTGTAGATATTTCTGACCCGACAAAATTCCAATTGAAAAGATGATTTCCTACTAAAGGGTAGACTACGCTTGCTCCGGTACCAATGTCTAAAATTTTTTTAGTTCCATTACCGAGTAAATCGTTGAGGTAGTACAAATAGTCAGCTCTTCCAGGAATAGTAGGGCAGAGGTTTTCTTCGGGAACTTCCCAGTGGTTTATGTCAAAATGCTTTTTGAGTAAAGCTTGATTAAATAAGCGTACGTTTTTTTTAATACCAAAGTCAATCGTCCATTTGTCATACTCATTTTTAAATAACAAAGGGTGCAGGGCAGGGTACTCATTTGCCAAGAGTAAAAAGTCGTAACCTTGATTAAAAAAATTGTTTGGGTGCATTTCGCTAGTTAAATTTTAGATGTACAAGTTTTGCACAAGGCCAGATTAACATTGTCCACTGTCTTTATGGATTCGCAAGCATCCGTCATTACGCACTTCTTATTGGAGCAGTGTTTTAAACCTAAATTATGTCCTATTTCGTGGATACAAATTTTCTTCAATCGATCTTCAAATTTTTGTTGATTTGTATTTTTCAATCTAAATGAGGATACGATACAACTGGAACCTGGACGAAATCCTAGACCAAAAATCCCCCAATCTTTATAGCGATGAACTGGTTTTTTAATTTCACCATTCTTCATTCGTTTGGTTGTGGAAATATCCTTATCGGTTAATCCTATGACAATATCGATTGAGTCAGTTTTTTTTCTTTTTAAGTATCGAATAAGTGAATCGGCTCTATATCTAGGTGATTTCAAATTTGTAAAACTACTCTTAGGTAATTCTACTTTCGGGAGAATTATTATCTCCTTATGATAGAATTCCGAAAGAGCTTTTCGGACGATTTTGGTATCGTATTCATTCCAAATACCAAAAGGTTGAATCGCTAGAGTTTTATCACTCTTTAGACCACACTGACTAAAAAGAAGCAGAAAAAATATTGAGAAAATATTCTTCAAGAAAAATTATTCTACAATCACTAGCTTTTTCGTTTGCAACTCACCGTCAAGGCTAAGTTGAATAAAATATTGACCATTCGCTAGAGCATTTCGATTGAAGGCTAATTCGTTTTTACTTTTGGGAAGCGTTCCTTTAAAAAGCTGTTTTATATATCGTCCGCTCATGTCATAGAGTGCAAGTTCAACCATGCTTTCTTTCGGTAGGTCAAATGCTATTTTGTAATCAGAAGCAGTTGGGTTCGGATAAACATTGGCAGCCGCTTGATTTGTCGGTGTTTCATTAATCCCTACAGGAAAATCAGCTGTTTTTAACTGAGCAATCCAATTGGCCCAACTCGTCATGCGTCCCGAGGTGTTAGCTGAATAGCAGCCAAAAAGCCAGGCTTCTGGCTGTTGGGTGGCATTGTATTTTCGAGTGATTCCACTATAGTCTCCCCAACGTTCTGTTCCATTTGGATTATTGCCTGCACCTAAAATGTCAATAATGGTATCGCCTTGTTTAACGGTTTGCGGAGCACTCCAGTTCATATTGTCGTCAATGGTGATAGCTACCACTTCAGGTAGGACTGTTAAGCTAGATTTTAAATAAACCATAGCTGTTGTTTTATCATTTCCATCAAAACCAATAGAGGCAATGGCCGGATATGCCAAGTTTTGATTCGGTTCAGAATAGGTCGTATAACTTGCCGTCTGTTCGTCTAAATCGATTCTCCCATAGTGCACACCACAATGACCGTTAGCGTCTGCCGAAAAAGTAAAGTGAACTTGATTGTCTACAGTAAATGCATTTTGAACCCAAGAAGAACCGGTTGTGATTGAATCAATGAAAGTACTATTCGGATCTTTAATGTATCCTCTAGCACAGGCGGTGAAGGTGGGAATTGGGTAAGAATTTGTTGTGACTGTTGCAGAAGGGTCATTCATTTTTCCTGTTATGTTAAACATGTAAACTAATGAATCCATACCTGGATTGAGCATTGCAAAACGCATATTCTCAGCACCGGTTGCTTTTAATTGTCCATCAGGAGCAGGGCTTAAGGTAATAAATTTAGTCGCGTCAAAACCGGACCAAACTTTATTTTGAAGGGCAGAACCTGAATAAGCAGAAGCCAAATCAATTTGCTGAATGTAAGTCCCTAAATATGAAAAAGCAGGAGAGCCTTGAAATAGATTAGCATTTAAAAAAAGCTCGTGCTCATTAATTCCAATGGAAGGAAAGTCGGTCCAGCCGCCGTTTTGGATTGGGTTGCCCGTGAGGTTATAAATATTCCAACCTTGCAAAGGATCGTTCGTTTTCGAAAACGCGATTACAATACTACTTCGTAAGGTATCTGCTGGAGCATGTAAAATGCAAGTAATAAATCGATCGTGATACGGATCATATAGTACGCGCGGGTCATATTTTCCTCTGGTCAAAGTGGAGTCATCAATAAAATCGTTCCAACGAGTGTAGCCCAATAATTGAGAACCATTGGCAGCATAGACCTCGATATTTTGATTGATAACACTAACTATGATACCATCATTGCTTATGGCAATATCGTTATCCGAAGGTGTAAATGAATTTAGATCATTCCCTCTAAAACTGTTGCCAATTACAGGAGAAGCCCCCAAGGTTTTGTTGCTTTGGGTAGCAGCAGGTTGAATCGTTTTTTGTTTTACTAAGTTTTTATCTTTTATAGCCTGCACATTTCCAAAGAAATGTGGTTTACTAATGCTAGTTCGTAAGGCGGTATTCCAAGCAGTATTCTTGAGTGCATTCGGAAATTGGACTACTTTTTGCAAAGGAGTAGATTGTATTTTAGAGGATACAATTTGCGCATGCGTACTTGCGAAAGTAAATAGACAAACAGTGAGTAGTAAAACTATACGTTTCATAAAAATCATTTTGAGTGAAGTTAAGAAATTATAAGAAAATATTAGTGATTGCTTTGTCATTCCTTTCTCTATTTTAAAACAGCTACTTCTTTGATTCCTTGGTGTGCTCCTTAAAAAATATCATAAGAAAACAAACAATCCATAATAATCATTCAATATTCTTATACATCTTTGCACCCTTATGCAATTATCAGAGCAAGAACAAATTAGAAGAGAAAAGCTAAGTAGTTTGAGAGAATTAGGGATTGACCCGTACCCGGCACCTTTATACCCAGTGAATACTAATTCTAAAACAATTTTAGAAAATTACAAAGGAGAAGAAAATGCTGATGACTTTAAAGAAGTTTGTGTGGCCGGTAGAATTATGAGTGTGCGTGATATGGGTAAGGCTAATTTTGCCGTGCTACAAGACGGAGAAGGTAAGATTCAGATGTATATCCGCAGAGATGATATTTGCCCGGGTGAGGATAAAACTTTATATAATCAGGTTTGGAAAAAGCTGTTGGATATTGGCGACTTTATTGGGATCAAGGGTTTTGTGTTTACCACTAAAATGGGAGAGACCACGATACATGCTACTGAGTTTACACTATTGAGTAAAAGCTTAAAACCTTTGCCGATTGTAAAAGAAAAAGATGGCGAAGTATATGATGAAGTAACGGATCCAGAATTTAGGTATCGTCAGCGCTATGCTGATTTAGTCGTCAATCCGGGTGTGAAAGAAACTTTTATAAAGCGGACTAAAATCGTAAATAGTATTCGCGAATTTTTAAATGAGCGCGGTGCTTTAGAAGTGGATACGCCGGTATTGCAAAGTATACCGGGCGGAGCAGCTGCACGCCCGTTTACTACGCATCATAATGCATTGGATATGCCTTTGTATTTGCGTATTGCGAATGAACTCTATTTAAAAAGATTGATTGTTGGCGGTTTTGAATGGGTGTATGAGTTTAGCAGAAACTTCCGTAACGAAGGGATGGACCGTACGCATAATCCTGAGTTTACGGTGTTGGAGTTTTATACGGCTTACAAAGATTATTACTGGATGATGGAGCAAACTGAATTGTTGCTTGAAAAAGTAGCTATGGATAGTAATGGAAAAACAAAATTACCCATTGGCGAAAACGAAGTAGAGTTTAAAGCGCCGTACAAAAGAATAAGTATTTACGAAGCGATAGAAGAACATACGGGGATTGATATTTCTGCAATGGACGAGAAAGAGATATTTGACGTTTGTAAAAAACTAAATATTCAAGTAGATGAAACCATGGGGCGTGGTAAATTAATAGACGAACTTTTCGGTGAAAAATGTGAGGCGAGTTATATCCAACCCACCTTCATAATTGACTACCCGGTTGATATGAGTCCGTTGACAAAAAAGCATCGTAGCAAAGAAGGCTTGGTAGAGCGTTTTGAATTAATCGTTAACGGAAAAGAATTGGCTAACGCTTATACAGAGTTAAATGATCCGATAGATCAGCGTGAGCGTTTTGAGGATCAGGCAAAACTTATGGAGCGTGGGGATGACGAAGCCATGTTTATTGATCAAGATTTTTTACGTGCTTTAGAATATGGTATGCCGCCAACATCAGGAATTGGTTTTGGGATAGATCGAATGTGTATGTTTATGACGAACAATGCATCTATACAAGATGTACTATTCTTCCCGCAAATGCGCCCAGAAAAAATACAAGAAGCAAGCCCTGCTAATAATTTAGAAGGTGATGAGAAAGTGGTTTATGAATTGCTTTCTACTGAAGCTAGTGAATTATTAGCCATTAAAGAAAAGGCAGCACTCAGCAATTCTAAGTGGGATAAAGCTGTAAAAGGTCTGAAAGCTGCTGGCTTAGCTGAGGTTTGGAAGGATGGCGAGGTTTTGAAGATTCAAATCGTTTAAGTGAGAGTTCTTTTTATACTTTTTTTGGCTTTCTTTTTGGCGGGTTGCTTTCCCGTTAGACATTGTGCACATTGTAATTTTTCTAATGGTACCATATTAGACGCAAAGACTAAGTTCTCAATTAAACTTCCTCATTGGCAGGACTCAATTTTAGTGTTTAAGAATGCGGCTTCTAATAGAATAGATACTTTTTTAGTTGTAAAGAAAAAACTAAAAGAAGTAGATAAGTCAAGTTTCCAAATTGAAAATTCTTCAAAAGATTACTTAGACTTAAATTTGAGCTTGTTAAGAAAGAAGGATAAGGAGCTCTTCCGTTTGTACTGGGGGCAGTATACTTGTAAGGATCAAGAATTAAAATTGTACCTCTCTGTTCTAGATTTTTGGGATTGGGTAACTTTGATAAATAATATTTCTGCCACAGATCATACCGTGAACCGTAAATTTGAATCGTTAGTTGTGAATGGCAAAGATTATTCCGACGTTTGGGTTTTTGCGCCAAATGCAAAAGGGTTTCCGAACGCGGGCAAAAAAGATATACAGAAAATATATTGGCATAGTAAATTAGGTTTGCTTAAGTATGTATCTCAAAAGACTGGTGATTGGGAGCGAGTCTTTAGTAAACAGTAATACTAATAGTATAAAATAAGCAGCAAATTCTTTAGCAAAATGAACGTCTCAGTATGACATTTTTACTAGTTCAAGAATGAGTTGCTAGACTAAGCTTTGGCTCTTGTGCGTTCATTCCCAAATCACTTTATATTATGCCATCTTGATTGTCCCTCATTTTAAGCTGGATGATCATTGCAATTGATTGGGCTCGTTGTTTGGCAAGTTCGGCTGTTTTTCCTTGGTATAATTCATCTACCGTTTCTTTAAAAAGGCCCATCCAAGTATCAAAGTGTTTTTTTTCTAACGAAGATTTTTCATTTAAGTCTTTATGTACTTTGAGTGTATTGCCAGCATAACTAGCCGTGTGAAGTAGAGTAGATTCCCAAAAGTCATACATGCGTGGCATATGCTTTTCAAAATCTAGTTTGGCTATGTCTGTAAAAAAATAATTGATAGCGTCATTTTTTAAAACTTTTGCATAGAAGGTGTCTACCAATTGGATAATATCTTTTCTGTCTTCAATATCTTTCACTAAGAGCGAAGTTAAAACTAAATTTGCCTCGCCCATGGCTAAACAAAAAACATATCATGAAGAGGTAGAATATTATTATCAATCTTCACAGAAGGATTATGAGATTATTTGGGGAGCAAAGAAGCATGGTTCATTTCATTATGGATTTTGGGAGAAAGGGATTCGCTCCCACAATGAAGCGATTAATAATACAACCGAAAAGATAGCAACCTTTGGAAATCTGCAGGCTGGAATGCGGGTGGCCGATTTAGGTTGTGGCATTGGAGGTCCTGCCATGTATTTAGCTCAGAAATATGGCATTTATGTAGACGGGGTTTCAATAACTCGTAAACAGATTGCTCAGGCAAATAAAGATGTAAAGGATAGAGGACTTGGAGAACAGGCAAAATTCTATGCCGAAGATTATTGCAATACTAGTTTGCAAAGTGAGCAATACGAAGTAGTGTACGGAATTGAAAGTTATTGTCATGCGCAGGATAAGCTAGATGTTCTAAAGGAATCAGCAAGGCTGTTGAAGCCAAGAGGAAAATTAGTTGTGCTCGATTTTTTTTGGAAAGGAACAGAGAAAAATGAGAAGGATAAATTAGCTATGAAAAACTGGGCGAAAAGCTGGGCTGTGTCAGATTTTGCTTATGAAAAAAAGTTTGAAGAAAAGCTAAAACAAGCAGGCTTTCAGAATATTCAAAAGCAAGTAGTTACTAAAAATGTTGCACCTAGTATTAAACGATTATATTATATTTTTATTCCTTCAGTAGTTATTGATTGGGTTTTACGATTCATCGGTAAGCGCAAAGGCAAACATGAAAATATGTGGAGTGCGTACTACCAATATCAATGTTGGAAACGTGGTCTTTGGGATTATGTTATTTTTACTGCAGAAAAAACTACTTAAACATTTCGATAAAATCAGTAATTTCTTTGTGTGTCGCTACTGGCTCAGACAGCTGTGGGTTATGATCACTTTTGGGCATAATCACTAATTTTTTCCAGCTAGAACTTACACGATTCATAACATCCTCACCCAAGCCTTGTGGTACGATAAAATCATATTTCCCATAGATATTCAATACAGGTAAGCTTACTTTCGAAAGTGGTGTGCTCATTTCATTATCTAAAGCTAACTGATTAAAATCTTGCGTATTGGTAACTATTAAATTGGTTACAAAGGCGGTGAATGCCCATGGCTGATATTGACCGAGAATTATTTTACCAATGTTCATTTGAAAACCTTCGTTCGTGGAATCGCTCATTAAATTCATAGCATCAAAACCACAAGAGTTTATGTTATTTGATCTTTTTGAGCTTCCATCGGGCGGATTGTTTTCCAACCAATCAATCATGCTTTGCCACTCTTCTTTATTATTATTTTGGGCTATTTGCCTGATTCCTACTTCTTTAACTTTTTCACCGACTAAGGTGTCGCCTAAAAGGTAATTGTGAGCACCGTCTAAATTAATCCAACCTTTAAAATTAGATTGATAATCATCGGTAGTTAAAAAGGCTGCACTTACAAATCCTCCCCAAGAATGGCCCAATAAAAACAAACTTATATCATCACCAAAGCGATGTTTAAGTGTCAACACAATATTTTGTACGGCTGTGGTAAATGTTTTTACAGTGCCATCTGAGGTTGGGTTACCCTGAGAAAATCCAGCATAGGGCTGGTCAAAAAATACTGCAGCGTAGTTCGGTTGTAGGAATTCAATACTTTGTTCGGTGTCATGTTCCCAAATGCCGGGATCTCCGGGGCCACCATGAACGTAAACTACAAATACTTTAGAAGCGCTATTGCCCTTTACTCGAACCGGGAGCGTTTGTTTGCTGGCCTTTACAAAGAAAATTTCATCTGTGTTCTCAGACAAGGGTAGCTGATCTTTTTGACAAGACAAGAAAAGAACGATAGATAAAAATAGAATTACTTTTTTCATTTTTTTCTTAAAAATTTATTGACGTTAAGACCCACTACCATTCGCGAATAATAAAGGTTATTAAAGGGTGCAAAGTTCATCAGGCCGAAGTATGAATAAAAGCGATAGGTCTCAGATGTAAACTTAACGTGCTTACCAAATCCGAAACGATACGAAAAGGATGCATAAAAATCGCCTTGTAAATATTTTCGTTGGACAATACCATTTTCTACTACAAAAGTAGGGTTAGTAAAAAAAGTGCGGGAAACGCCCACATCGGCTTGTGAGATGAAAAACCTATTTTTTTTCAACGAACGCTGCCAAGTGCGGCCTGCTGAAAGGATTACATTGTGGTGAAAATTTTTGTGATAATAATATCGAGCGAATGCTTCCCAACGCCTTACTTTTCGAAGCATTGTTATTTTTCCTTTTTTTGATTTTGTTTTGATGAAATACTTATCGGCTATTGAGTAATTTAGTTCGAAGCCTGGGTGCTTTAGCAATCCCATTATTCCAACGCCTAAATAATTATTCTGATACTCGGTTTTCCAATCAACATTTTTTAAAGCTACTGTGTCTTGTGAAAATGTACCCTTATTGACTTGCATAGAAGTACTATTTTGAGCTAAGCAAAGAAAGTTAGCGCACAGAGATAAAATTGATAATAGACAGGCTATGAAAACTTTTTTCAAACTCTAACGAAGTTCGTCAATTTTTCTGGCTAAATCAAAATCCTTGTCAGTAATTCCGTCAGCGTCATGCGTGTTTAAACGTATAGTCACTTTGTTGTAAACATTAAATAATTCAGGGTGGTGATTTGCTTCTTCAGCACGTTCGCCAATTTGATTTATAAAGGCTAGCGCCTCTTTAAAATCGGCAAGCTCGTATTTTTTTTCGATAGCTTGTTCTTTTAGGGACCAGCCTGATAGATTTTCTAAACGGTTGAGAACCTCTGTTTCATTTAATTTTTCCATTATACTGTGCGATTAGTATCAAAGTTTTCCAGTTCTTTAGCTACTTCGCTTAGGAACCCAGCTCCTAAAGAACCATCTACAATTCTATGGTCGTAGCTCATGGATAAATACATCATTTGGCGAATGGCAATTACATCTCCGTCAGGTGTTTCTAGTACTACCGGTCGTTTTTTAATAGCGCCCACTGCTAAAATCGCTACCTGAGGTTGATTGATAATAGGCGTACCCATTAGGCTGCCAAAGGTTCCAACATTGGTCAAGGTAAATGTACCGCCTTGCGTGTCTTCTGGTTTTAATTTATTTCCTCTCGCTCGCGTGGCCAGACCATTAACTTCTTTTGAGATGCCGTATAAGTTTTTGGTATCCGCATTTTTTATAACAGGCACAATTAAATTTCCGTTGGGAAGAGCAGTAGCCATGCCTACATTAATATCTTTTTTGATAACAATATTGTCTCCATCGATACTGGCGTTGATGAGTGGGTTTCTTTTAATACAGTTTACAATGGCCTCAATAAATAGCGGGGTAAACGTAAGTTTTTCTCCATTTTTTTCTAAAAATTCTGCCTTCACATTATTTCGCCAATTCACCATATTGGTCACATCGGCTTCAGTCATAGAAGTTACGTGTGGTGACGTTTGAACGCTATCCACCATATGTTTTGCGATGAGTTTGCGCATTCGATCCATCTCAACGATTTCTACATTTCCTTGTGGAGTAGTACTCACACTATTCTGAGCGCTTGGTTGTGCTGCGGCAGCAGGCTGAGTTGCTGGGCTAGCTGTAGGAGAGACTTTAGCAGGAGCTGCGCCTCTATTTTTAACATGGGTAATAATATCTTTTTTGGTTACTCGACCTTCTTTGCCGCTTCCTGGAATGCTTTCTAATTCCGTCATAGAAATGCCTTCTTTCATGGCAATGTTCATCACAAGCGGGGAATAAAATCTATTGGGCTCGCCTGTGTTGCCTGCTGGTCTTTCAATTACTTCCGATACGGCTGGTACAGAGGCTACCGTTGGTGTTGGCTGAGGGGTAGGTTCTGGTTTTGGCGTTTCAGCGGCGGCTGGCGGTGTCGGTGCAGAAACGGCACCGTCTGTAGAAATTTTTGCAATTACGGTTCCGACAGGAACTACGTCATCTACGGCAAAAAGAATTTCACTTACCGTGCCACTTACCGTACTTGGTACTTCGCTATCCACTTTGTCCGTAGCAATTTCTAATAAGGTTTCATCCATATCAATGGGATCACCGACATTTTTCAACCATTTCAGTACTGTTGCTTCCGTGATGCTTTCTCCCATTTTGGGCATTACCAATTCTTCTACCGCCATAAATTCTTGATTTTAATAGTTCGGCAAAGTTATAAAAATCTGTTATCATTTCTTAACTCTTTTAAAGGAAGCTTTCAGATTGTTTTACATTTGGCCAAAATTTAAAATTTTGAAACATATCGCTTGCTCCTCTTTCTCTTTTTTAATCTTGGTTTATTGTGCAACGCTGTTTTCTAGTTGCTCCCGATTCGCTGGGTCCAACACTACCGATTTTGGCGAAAAAACCCATATTTATTTAAAAACAGGGGCGACTATAGATGATGTTTATAAAGAGTTTAGAGCGAAAAACATTGTTAAGGATTTTGCTTCTTTCAAAGAAATGGCGGAGTCATCTGACTTAGCTAGCAATATTCATGAAGGGAAGTATAAAATTACTCAAGGCATGAACAATCATGATATGGTGTCTTTACTAAAGTCCGGTAAGCAGGAGGTAGTAAGAGTAGTGGTTAACAAGCTTCGCAAAAAAGAACATATCGCAAGTCGTTTATCAAAAAAAGTAGCAACGGATTCTGCGACTTTTATGAAATTATTTTCTGATACTACTTTCTTAGCTCCCTACGGAATTAATACAAACGAGATTCAGGCAATTGTAATGCCGTATACCTATGATGTATATTATAACAGTTCTCCCAAAGAATTGTTTGATAAAATGTACAAAGCTTATAATAGATTTTGGACTGCTGAACGAAAGGCAAAAGCAGAGAAACTTAAATTGAGTCAAGTTGAGGTGGTCACAATAGCCTCAATTGTGGATGAGGAAACAAATAAGAAAGATGAAATGGCAAAAGTGGCAAGTGTATATTTAAATCGAATTCGAAAGGGAATGAAGTTACAAGCTGATCCGACAGCTCGTTTTGCGTACGGTGATTTTACTATTAAACGGGTTCTTTTTAAGCATTTACGATTTGATTCACCTTGGAATACCTATAAATATGCGGGCTTGCCACCTGGGCCGATTTGTACTCCGCAACCTGTAGCGATTGATGCTGTATTAGAAAACCTACAAACAGATTATATTTTCTTTTGTGCTAAAGAGGATTTTAGCGGATATCACAACTTCGCAAGTAATGATGTTGAACATGAAAAAAATGCTGCTTTGTTCCGTAAGGCTATGGACGAACGAGGAATACGTCGGTAACAGGTGAGCTATTCTTAACTTCTTATTTCGCTATTTTACGGTTCGTTATCTTCTTGTGTAGTACCTTAGAGTTCAAATTTATATTGATATGCGCAATTTTATTTTTAAATGTTTATTACTACTCGGTGGTGTTTTTATTACAATGTCATTCGTGTCAGCTAAAAAACTATCTGCAAAGTTGATGATGACTTCCGTGTCTGCTGAAGATGTAGTGGATGGACCGGGTGATCGAAAAAAAAATCGCTATAAAAAAACAACTACGAATAAAAACTTTTCTAGAAGATTACGTTCCCCAAGAGGTCAGGGTAAGCGTTCACAAGTAGTGGGTAGGGGAAGTGTAAATCGTATTGCAGGCGGAAGATTTCAACTTAGAGGAGCGAGCGGCTCGAATAGTGTAAGTGGAAATGGCAATACGGGAGTAAAGCGTAAAAACAAGTATAAGTACAGTATGATTAGAAAAAACCGCCGTGAGAAGAAAAAGAACTACCGGCAGGATCTTACGGGTCGCAGAAGTAACTCGTTTCAATACAAAAAATAATTTTCTCTAAATCTTCCACGTATGAATACTTGGGAAGAAAAACTGAGAAAGCTACGCGTTGCCAGAGTGCTAAAAGTGTGGCTCTCTAAAATTGTGCTGCCTGGTTTTCACGGTGTTGCTCTATACGATTCATTGCGCTTTTTTGTCGGTGAAATATTCTCTGCCAGATTTACGGTCATGGCTCGTGCTGTGAGTTTTTCTTTTCTATTATCTCTGCCGCCCTTTCTTTTGTTTTTATTTACCCTCATCCCTTATTTACCCCTCTCTGATACATCAATTATTTCTTCGATTGTAGATACTGTTGCAATGATTACACAGAGTGAAAAATTTAAAAGTTCTGTCGCTAATCTGTTGCGTGATTTCTTTTTACATAAAAAAGAAGTCCTTCTTTCGTTCTCGGTATTTATGACATTGTTTTTTTCTAGTAATGGGCTTATGGGTCTTATGACTAGTTTTGACAGAAGTTACGCAGGCTTTAAAAAGCGGACGTGGTATAAAAAAAGGGGCATAGCCATTCTATTGACTTTCCTTTTTATTTTCGTTGTACTTGTTTCATTTTCACTGCTCCTTTTTCAGGCTTGGTTGTTTGAATATTTTGGGTTAGAGCAGTGGGTTGTCGTCGGTAAAATGCTTCAATATATCATCATTATTTCTATGGTGTGGTTGACGATTTCAGTCATTTATCGATATGGTTCTGCCACTCACACGCGTTGGCCTTTGGTTACCCCGGGTAGCATGCTCTCTACTGGGCTTATTATTTTAATTACTATTATTTTTTTCTACGCTGTCAATAATATTGTGAATTACAATCAAATTTATGGTTCGATAGGAACGCTTATTATATTTTTGATTTGGTTATTTACTATGTCTCAAATTTTACTCATTGGGTTTGAACTTAATGTGAGCATCTTTGTAAATAAAGAATTGCGCATTGCCCAATCAGAAGATTTTCCTGAAGGCATTTTATAATGTAGTCCGATGAAAAATTATTATTTATCCAATGCTTCCATTTACTTGCACACCGATTTTTTTTAAGAAGTTGGGCAATTGCAAGTGCTGCAAAATGAAATAGATTGGTAAGAATAGAAATCGTGTTATTTGGCAAGCGAATGAAACAAGCTCGTTTGGATTCTCTTCAAAAAGAAGGTGATTTAACATATCAGTCCTCGGGTCAAACTATGATAGCGCTGCAGTGGACAAAAAATGTAAGAGCTGTAAGAGATATAATTCTTGAAAAATTAGGGTTAGAGTTTAATTCTTGTCTGTTTAATTTTTGCCGCAATGGTATCGATAGTATGGGGTGGCATCAGTATAATGAAAAATCACAAGGTGTAAACCCAATGATTGCCTCTGAAACATTCGGCAGTGAAAGAAAATTTAAATTAAAAAATAGTTCAAAGGATATACGTAAGACGATTGTTCTAACACATGGTAGTTTAATGATAAAGTGTGGCGAAACACAGCATAGCTATAAACAGGCTTTGCTTAAAACAAAACGTAATCGAGAATTATTTTACCTTCTGAAACAGTATTCCATAAAAAAAGAGTGCATGTAAGCACTCTAATTTCAATGGTTGACCTGCTTTATTTATTTGCCAAAAGCTTCCTTAATATCAGCTTTCACTTCTTTAGCACCTTCCTTAATGTCCGATTTCAATTCTGCTTTTTTATCTTTGATTGAAGATTTAAGGTCGGTCTTAGTTTCAGTAACATCCGCTTTTACTCCTTCCTTAATTTCTTGAACATTTGATTTGACATCTGCCTTAGCGACTTTAATATCTCCCTTTACTTCAGCTTTTGCATCGTCAATGTCACTTTTTAAGTCTTCTTTTTCATTTTGTACATCCGCTTTAACGTCATCTTTCATTTCTTGAACATCTGCTTGGGCCTCATGTGCCTTGGACTTTAAGTTATCAGCTTTCATCCTAAATTCATCAGCCGCTTGTTGAGCAGCTGCTTTTAAATCCTCATTATCTGGATCTGCGTCACTTGCTTTTCTTTTTTCTTGGTAAGAACTCATCTCAGCTTCTAAGTTATCCACTTCTAATTCGTACTCTGTACCGCCATCAGTCATATTGGCCGAATAGCCTCTAAGCTCTTCAATTCTTGTGGTCATGTCAGCTTCTTGATCATCCCACGACATATTATTGTAATCTACCACTACCTCTGAATCTTCAGATCTATCTATTTCTGCAGTAGCCGCTTCTTCTTCGTGATCGTTACAACTCGTCATGGTAAACGAGATTGTAAGTACTGCAAGCAGCATGAATAAAGTATTCTTATACATTTTCATATTATTAATTCTAATTGTTTTCATGTTGCAAATATAAGCGGACCTTTGAGCGAACTATTTATAAAAAACAAACGCCTCATTATATAATTTTCATGAATTTGTAAATTGTGACTAATCGAATGACAAAGACTGTAGATTTGTAATTAATATGAATGATGCCTACCAAGAAATTTTAAATTCCTTCACAACACACTGGAACCATTTTTTAGAATCAGTTCCTAATTTTTTGTTGGCAATACTAATTATAGCTCTTGGTATTTTACTTACTCAGTACCTCGGGAAAATAACCCGAAAAACACTTCGCACAAAAGTTGCGGATCCACTCATGACAAACTTCATTACTAAAACCGTTAAAGTAATTGCGGTAGTATTAGTGTTGGTGTTTGGTCTTAGAATTGCGGGTCTTGAAGGAGTGGTTTCTGGTTTATTAGCTGCGGCAGGTGCTTCTGCTATTGTTATTGGATTCGCTTTTAAAGATATTGGTGAAAATTTTATTTCGGGAGTTATACTTTCTTTTAATCGTCCCTTTGATGTGAACGACACGGTAAGCATCGGTGACATTTTTGGCAAAGTAAAAACAATGGAGTTTCGATATACTAAACTAAAAACCTTCGACGGTCGCGATGTATATATCCCCAATAGCGATGTTATAAAAAAACCAGTTTTTAATTATACTGAGGACGGATACTTTCGATTGGATTTTTTAGTAGGAATAGCTTATGAAGATAATTTTGACGATGCTGAAAAGCTAATTGTTGAAACCGTGCGAAATTGCAGAGGAGTAATTGAAAATGCTGAACACGAAATTTTTGTAACCTTGGATGAGCTAGCAGCAAGTACTGTCAATTTAAAAGTGTTATTTTGGGTAGAGACCACTGAATATCGAAAGGAAGCACTTAAAATAAAAAGTGATGTAATGGCAGCTGTAAAAACAGCGGTTGAAGAAGGCGGATTTAGTATGCCGGCTGATATCAAAGAAATTAAACTTTACGGAAGTCAGAAAGCCATACCGGTAAATATCGAATCAAAGTAGAGATTTTTGTACAGATATAAATGTGTTAGAAGTAGTAATCTTTGACCAATCCTTCATTGCTAACTTTATTGACTTGGTTTGTTGTAGCCATAGTTGCAAAGGACAGTGCCTAGGAAGTATTTTTAATTAGTTTACATATTATAAAAATAATTAATGTTAATTATTTTTAATAAAAATGTAAAAAAGTGCCTTACTTTTGTATAATATACATACATTATTAAAAAATATAATATGAATAATTTACGAATTCAAGCAATCAATAATATTAATGAAGGTGACAAGGATGTACGCGGCTACAGTAGTGTAAAGGTCACTGAGTTTTTTGGTTGCAATGTTTTCTCTGATAAAATTCAACGAGATTATTTAAGTGAAGAAGCTTTTTATAGTCTACGTGAATCTGTGCAAAGTGGGAAAAAAGTAGATCGCGCCATGGCTGATCAAATTTCATCGGCAATGAAAGCTTGGGCAATGGACAAAGGTGCAACGCACTTTACTCATTGGTTTCAACCTTTGACAGGAGCCACTGCTGAAAAACATGACTCTTTTTTTACGCTCAAGCCGGATGGCTCGGCCCTAGAAATATTTGATGGCGATGCCTTAATACAACAAGAACCTGATGCTTCTAGTTTTCCTAATGGTGGAATTCGTGCAACTTTTGAAGCTAGGGGTTATACTGCATGGGATCCTACTTCACCTGCTTTTATTATGGAAATGGCTCAGGGTAAAACATTATGTATTCCTACTATTTTTATCGCTTACAGTGGTGAAAGTTTAGATAGTAAAACGCCCTTGTTAAAAGCGCTTCACTCTGTGAATGATGCAGCAGTTGATGTATGTAAGTATTTTGATAAAAATGTGAATCGTGTTACGGCGAGTTTGGGTTGGGAGCAGGAATATTTTGTAATAGATGAGGCCTTGGCAAATGCGCGACCTGATTTAATAGCTTGTGGACGATTTTTGATTGGCCATGCACCAGCCAAAGGTCAGCAACTAGACGATCACTATTTTGGATCGATTCCTGAGCGAGTGTTTGCTTTTATGCAAGATTTTGAGCAGGAGAGTTATAAGCTAGGAATACCCTTACGTACACGTCATAATGAGGTTGCGCCTGGTCAGTTTGAATGTGCGCCTATTTTTGAAGAAGCTAATTTAGCTGTGGATCATAATTCATTATTGATGGATTTGATGCCTCGTGTGGCGAAGCGTCATAAACTGAAAGTACTCTTACATGAAAAGCCATTTGCTGGAGTGAACGGAAGTGGTAAGCATAACAATTGGAGCTTAGCGACAAACACAGGAGTCAATTTATTGAGCCCAGGGAAAACACCAAGAACCAATTTGATGTTCTTGACTTTCTTTATTAATACCATTAAAGCCGTTCATGACCACGCTGACTTATTGCGTGCAGCCATAGCTTCTGCCGGAAATGATCATCGCTTAGGGGCCAATGAAGCACCGCCCGCTATTATTTCTGTCTTTATCGGGGAGTACCTTACCAAGCTTTTAAAAGATATTGAAAGTCGTGTCGGAGATAAATTTTCTGAGCAAGATGAAGTGATTTTAAAAATGGATATTCATAAATCCATTCCTGAATTGTTTCAAGACAATACCGATCGAAATCGTACGAGCCCATTTGCCTTTACAGGAAATAAGTTTGAATTTAGAGCGGTTGGATCTACGGCCAATTGCGCTGGCCCGATGATGGTGTTGAACACAATTATGGCAGACACCTTGGTTGATTTTAAAAAACAAGTAGATGCCAAAATTAAAAAAGGAGAGAAGAAGGAGATTGCCATATTGAAGACACTCCAATCTAGTATTAAAAAAAGTAAATCTATTTGTTTTGAAGGTGACAATTATAGCGATGCATGGGCAAAAGAAGCTAAGAAGCGTGGCTTGAGCAACAACAAAGACACGGTGCGTGCCTTAGACGTTTTGTCCACCAAAGCTGCGAAAGATTTATTTTCACGCAGAGAGATTTTTACCGAAATAGAGTTAGAAGCGCGCCATGAAATACAGCTAGAAGAGTACGTGAAGAAAATACAAATTGAAGCTCGTATGATTGGATATTTAGCTGGTAATCACGTACTACCAGCCGCAGTGGACTATCAAAATAAATTAATTACCAATATTAAAGGTCAAAAGGAGATTGGCTTGCCAGCCAAATCGTATGCTTCTGTCAAGCAGATTGTGTCTCAAATGAGCGATCATATCAATGAGATAAGCAGTAATGTTACTGCAATGGTGAATGAGCGCAAGAAAGCGAACAAGATGAAGGATAGCCGTAAAATGGCTATTGCTTACTGTGATAAGGTGAAGCCTCATTTCGAGAAAATACAATATCATGCTAATAAACTTGAATTGATCGTTGAGGATAAAATGTGGCCGTTGCCAAAATTAAGAGAGCTTCTTTATTTGAAATAGGTACTAGTTCCAACCACTGTAAAAGACCTCATTTTTGTGAGGTCTTTTTTTTATAAATCAAACAACAATTTTTACTATCATTTGAATATTGTATCTGATATTTAATGCTCATAAAAATTTAGGAATTTGGAGTTAGCGCAGATTGTAATGTACGCAGGATTTTTTATGGCAGCCTATTCGGTGGTTGCCAACGATTCGATTCAAACTCTGGGTACTTTTTTAAGTTCAAATTCTAAACGACATTGGATAATACTTTGGGCATTTGCTGCTAGTATTCTTACAGCAACCTTAGTATATGGTTGGTTGCAGTATGGTGGAGATGTCAGTTACGGTCGATTAGAGAAATATAATATGCCGCAAAATTTTGCTTGGTATTATCTTCTGCCGCCTATGATTTTAGTATTGCTCACTCGGACAGGGATACCGGTTAGTACCTCATTTTTAATTCTTACATTTTTCAATGAGAAGAATTTAATGAACATGGTTGAGAAATCTCTCTTAGGATATGCTGTAGCTTTTGGGGCTGCTATTTTAATTTATGTTTTGATTACCCGTTTGGTAGAAAGTCGCTTTCTGAAGAATAAAATAAAGGAAAACGAACGAAAAGTATGGACTGTATTGCAGTGGTGCTCCACGGGTTTTCTTTGGTCACAGTGGTTGATTCAAGATTTTGCCAATATATATGTCTACTTGCCTAGACAGTTAACAGTATGGGAGTTATTGATTTCACTAGGGGTAATTCTAAGTATGCTGGCCTATATAGTAGCCTCAAAGGGTGGTGCGATTCAAAAAATTGTTCAGTCAAAAACCAATATGATTGATATCCGATCGGCCACTATTATAGATGCCGTTTATGGAGTTGTATTGTTTTATTTCAAAGAAATGAACAATATTCCAATGAGTACAACTTGGGTCTTTATTGGTTTGTTAGCGGGTAGAGAAATTGCTATCAATTTAATGTTGAGAGAAAGAACAAAACGGAAAGGGATGCTCAAAAATATCAGCTTGGATTTAACTAAGGTGACTCTTGGTTTGGTAATTAGTATCTTGCTGGTCTTCTTAGTAAAGTATTTCTCCGAAGGGACTTTCGGGTAAAAGACCTATACTCTTCATGAATTTATAGTTTTGAATTTCTACTTTGTGTAAGTTTAATTCGCTTTCAGCGGATTAAATTCCATTAGGAAACAAAAAAGTAATAAAAAGGTAACATTAAGGTAATATTGGATAATCATATTCCTTATGTCATTCTAATAGTTTCGCATGCGACTAAACTAGTAATACTAAATGAAAAAAATAACACTAGTTAGCATTTTAGTGCTAACCGTAGTCCTAGGGGCGAATGCTCAACTGGTGACAAAACCCTTTGGAAAAGGCCTGAATTTTTACGGAAAAGACTCTTCATTTCATATCAAATTTGGATTTCGCTTTCAAAACCTTTATCAAGGTACTTGGAATGTAGCGAATGACGATTTGGGCACGATTACCGATCATAATTCTCGATTCTTAATCCGTCGATCTCGTTTAAAATTTAATGGTTTCGCATTTTCGCCACGTATTCAATGGAAAATAGAGTTGGCTCTCACTAATAGAGATATGGCCAACGGTGCAGTAACTCCTGAAATGAGTAATGCAAGTAATTTGGTATTGGATGCAATTGCAGATTATAGATTATTTGCATACAAAGGTTCGAATGTAAATACTTATAGCAAGGCAGACTTTTATGGTTTGAAAATACGGTTTGGACAAGGTAAACTACCGGGTAACGTAGAGCGTGTTGTGTCTTCGGCTAATTTGCAATTGGTAGATCGCTCGTTGGTTAATTCTCGATTTAATATTGACCGTGATATTGGAATTCAACTTTGGAATAAGCACAAGGTAGCGGGTGATTTCGTCATGAAAGAAAAATTTGCTTTTAGTCAAGGCGAAGGTCGAAACATTACACAGGGTTCATTCGGCGGATATAATTATACTGGGCGTATCGAGTTTTTGCCTTTTGGTTTGTTTAAAAAAGATAAAGACGACTACGTAGGTTCTGCATTGACTTATTATTCTAAACCAAAGGCTATGGTTGGCGTAGGTTATGACATAAATGATAATGCTGCTCGTAACCGAGGTCAGCTAGGAAGTTTTATTAAGGATGCCAATGGCGATTATTTTGGTGAGCCGTTAAATACTTTTTTCGCCGATGCGGTTGTGAAGTACAAGCGTTTTTCTTTAATGACAGAATACATGGATAAGAAAACAAGTGACGGAACATCAAGAGTAAATGACGAGGCAGGTAATCAAGTTGGTAATTATACAACTGGTAGAGGCTTGAATGTACAGGCTGGAATTATGTTGAACAAAAAAGATGCTAGCCCATTTCATAAAATGGTGGGCAAGAAAGGCGGATTTGGAGACCTTGAATTAGTAGGACGTTTAACTTCTGTGGATTTCACCAATGGTCAAAATGATGAAAATCAATATACAGTTGGATTCAATAGTTTCTTTTCTGGCCACCAATTAAAGATTCAAGCGGATATGACCTATCGTAAAATAATGGGAGCCGATGATCGTTTGATGTTTCGAACCCAATTAGACGTTCACTTTTAATAACATAATCTAATCTTAATATTCCAATTAAATTATTCTAAATAGAAACAACTAATTTTAATCTTCTAATTAAACTAAAATGAAAAAAATAATAACGTTTATAGCCGCTTTTTTAAGTCTTGCAGTAATCATGACATCTTGTGGCGATTCAGCAAATACAGAGCATGGAGACTCACAAGGCCACACTTCTAGCGACGCGGGTTCTATCGGTATTGATGGATCCAGTACTGTATTTCCAATTACGGAAGCAGTAGCGGAGGAGTACCGAGCCGTAGCCAAGGATGTGCAAGTGACCGTTGGTGTGTCTGGTACAGGCGGAGGTTTTAAGAAGTTCTCACGTGGAGAAACTGATATTTCTGATGCCTCTAGGCCCATTAAGCAAAAAGAAATAGACGCTTGTAAGGAAAATAACATTTCTTATCTTGAGCTAAGTGTAGCGTATGATGGTCTGGCCGTAATCGTGAATCCAGAGAATGACTGGTTAACTGATATCACAGTAGCGGAGTTAAAGAAAATTTGGGAGCCAGCTGCCAAAGGCACCATTATGAATTGGAATCAAATCCGTCCTGAATGGCCAGCAGAAAAAATTGAATTGTACGGTCCTGGAACTGCCTCTGGAACCTTTGATTATTTCACAGAAGCCATCGTGGGCGAAAGCGGAAGCTGTAGAGCTGATTATAATTCTAGTGAGGATGACAATATTTTAGTGACTGGAGTTTCTGGTAATAAATATGCATTGGGTTTCTTTGGGCTAGCTTATTTCGAAGCAAATAAGGATAAATTAAAATTGGTAGCCGTTGATGGCGGAAGCGGCCCTGTAGCTCCTTCTTTGGAGACTGTGAAGGATGGTTCTTACGCACCCTTGTCTCGTCCTTTATTTATCTATGTGAATAGCACGGCCGCTGCTAAAAAGCATGTTGTAAACTTTGTGAATTTCTACCTGGAGAACGCAGGAGAAATGGCAAAAGAGGTAGGATACATTCCTATGAAAGACGAAGAGTATGCAGCGCAAATTAAGAAATTCGAAGAATTTTTAACTTCTTTGAATACTACTGCAATTGCTGAGTAGATTTTATTCTATATTAGCGCAACCAGATGAGTAAATTCTTATCCATAGAACGAAAAGAAAAGCTAATTAAGGCTTTTCTTTTTGTATGTGCGGCCATTACCTTGCTTACCACATTGGGAATTATTTGGGTGCTTTTATCGCAGTCTTATAATTTTTTTAAAGAAGTATCTATAATAGATTTTATTACAGATAAAGAATGGACACCTTTATTTTCTGAAAAACATTTTGGTATAGCGCCTTTGTTAGCCGGTACGCTTCTTACTACACTCATTGCTTTGCTAGTTGCATTGCCGCTCGGACTAACGATTGCCATTTATTTAAATGAATATGCCCATAAGGGATTTCGGAAAGCCGTAAAACCGTTATTGGAAATTTTGGCTGCTGTACCTACGGTGGTCTATGGTTTTTTTGCCTTGGTGGTAGTTACGCCCTTTTTGCAATCTATTTGGCCGAGTATTTCTGGTTTTAATTCTATCTCAGCGGGTGTTGTAATGGGTATTATGATTATACCTTTTGTATCTTCATTGAGTGAAGATGCACTTTTTGCCGTTCCGAACGCATTGCGTCAAGCATCGTATGGTATGGGCGCTACCCGACTACAGACAGCTTTTAAAGTTTTAGTTCCTTCGGCAAGTTCTGGGATTATTGCTTCTATAATTTTAGCATTTTCACGAGCTATCGGAGAGACGATGATTGTAGCGGTTGCCGCCGGTCAGCAACCACAATTAACCATGGATCCGACGGTTCCTATCCAAACGATTACTTCATATATCGTACAGGTTAGTTCGGGAGATGTACAGCATGGCTCGTTAGAATACAATACTATCTTCGCAGCGGGTTTAGCTTTATTTATATTCACTTTTATCTTAAATAATATTAGTTTTTGGATTAATAAAAAATTCAGACAAGAGTATGAGTAAGGCTACGTTCAATAGAAGAAAAGATAAAGCATTTGGCTACTTTGGTATTTTTGCCACAGTATTAGGTTTAATACTTTTGGCATTGTTTATTTTTCAAATATTTAGCGATGGTATCGGTCGTTTGGATTGGGATTTTATGAAAGCGCTTCCTTCGCGAAAGTGGGAAAAGGCCGGCATTTTGCCTGCTTGGACGGGCACACTTTGGATATTCGTGTTAACCGCATTGGTTGTAATTCCCGTAGGTGTAGGTGCAGGTGTTTATTTAGAAGAATACGCCACCAAAGGAAGATTAAGTAATTTATTAGAGATTAATATTTCTAACCTGGCAGGTGTGCCTAGTATAATTTACGGAATTATCGGCTTGCAAATTTTTGTACGCTTTATGAATTTAGGTGGTGTGTTATTAGCTGGGGCTTTTACGCTTTCGCTTTTGATTCTACCTATCATAATTGTTGCAACGCGAGAGGCTATCAAGGCTGTTCCAAAATCTATAAAGGAGGCATCTTATGGATTGGGAGCTACAAAATGGCAAACTATTTGGAATCAAATATTACCGATGGCTTCTGCCAATATTATCACAGGAGTTATTTTGGCCTTAGCACGGGCTATCGGAGAAACAGCACCTTTGATTGTTATTGGAGCCTTAGCTTACGTTCCTTTTGTAGCGAAGTCACCCATGGATGAGTTTACAGTATTGCCTATGCAGATATTTAATTGGGTATCTCGTCCGCAGCATGGATTTTTGCTCAATGCCGCAGCGGCTATTCTGATATTACTTTTGATGGTATTTGTATTAAATGGTATCGCGGTTTATCTTAGAAATCGTTCTCGCAAAAAGTTTGGATTATAGAAGTATGTCAAATAATATAAAAATAGAAACCAAAAATATTCACGCCTGGTATGGTGAGAAAAAAGTATTGCATGGTATCGACCTTCAAATGGAAGAGAACACGGTAACTGCTTTCATCGGTCCATCGGGTTGTGGGAAATCTACTTTCCTACGTATTCTTAATCGTATGAATGACTACATAGATTCTTTTCGTAAGGAGGGTGATGTATTAATTGATGCCAAAGATATTTATAAGAAAAAGGTGCGCATAGAAGAATTGAGAAAAGAGGTTGGAATGGTTTTTCAAAAGCCGAACCCCTTTCCGAAGTCGATTTATGAAAACGTAGTGTACGGTTTGAGAATTCAAGGTATCAATAAGCGTGCGATATTAGATGAGGCAGTAGAGAAAACACTACAACAAGCAGCCCTCTGGGACGAAGTAAAAGATGATTTAAAGAAAAATGCATTAGGTTTATCGGGTGGTCAGCAACAGCGTCTTTGTATTGCCCGCACGCTAGCTGTGCAGCCAAAAATCATTTTAATGGATGAACCTGCTTCGGCTTTAGATCCGATTTCTACGGCTAAGGTGGAAGAGCTTATCTACGAACTGAAACAACATTATACGATTGTCATTGTAACTCATAATATGCATCAGGCGGGGAGAGTTAGTGATAAAACTGCTTTCTTCTTGATGGGAGAATTGATCGAATATGATAAAACTAAGAATATTTTTACCAAGCCAACGGACGAACGAACCGAGAATTACATTACGGGTAAGTTCGGATAGTTTTTAAGAAAATATATTATGACGAATCTAGAGCAAGAATTAAAAGAAATCAAGGACACGGTATTAGAAATGCTTAAATTGGTATTAAGCCAATTAGAAAAAACGGGAGATGCTTTTTTAGAGTTTGATGAAGGTTTGGCCGAAGAAGTTATTCATTCTGAAAAAAGAGTGAATGCCTTGGAGCTTACCATTGACAAACATTGTGAAAATATATTCGCCTTATTTAATCCAGTAGCGAGCGATTTACGATTCGTTATTAGTATGCTCAAAATGAACTCTGATATCGAACGAATTGGCGATTATGCCGACGGGATTTCTGACTATGTGATCGATTTAGAAGAGCCAATAGACCCAGTCTATCTTGAAAAATCAAGAATTGTAGACATGTTTGATATAGCCTATAATATGTTGGATATGGTAATCGTGTCCATAGAGTCAGAAAATACTGAATTGCCCAGGCAAGTATTTAAAAAGGATAGAGAGTTGAACAAAATTAATCATGCATCCTCTGACTTGATTGAAAAAATGGTGAAGGAAGATCATAAAAATACCTCATCAGCCCTCTACTTATTTAGTACCATTAAAAAGGTGGAACGAGTTGGGGATCACATTAAAAATATAGCCGAGGATTGGATATTTTATTTGGATGGTGAAATTCTAAAACACAAAAAGAAAAAAAAGAAAAAAGGGTAGTCCGCCGAAGCTTACCACCCAATTTTCTCCCCTAACTACTTTTATCCTTAGTTAATGCTTATTGTTTTTGCCTTTGCTTTCGCCGCTTTAGGTAATGAAAGAGTCAGCACGCCATTTTCGAAGTGTGCGGCTATATCCTTTTCTTTTACTTTTTCGGGCAAATAAAAAGATCGACTGAAAGAGTGAGCAACATATTCTTTACGCGTATACTTTTTGTCTTCATCTTCTTTGCTTGATTCTTTTTCAATGCTAGCACTCACCGTAAGGGTGTCATTCTCTAAATTTACTTTTAAATCCTCTTTCTGATAGCCAGCCAGCGAAAATTCAAGATGATACTCTTTTTCATTTTCTGCAATATTGACTGCCGGAAGAGCGTTTTTGTCTGTTCGAGAAAGTGTTTCGTTTTCAAATAAATTTTTGAATAAAGGTTCGAAGTTTGTTTTTACTAAGTGTCTCATAATTGTTATTATTTTTTATTTGCTTAGTATAGATTAAGAATTGTACCAAAACATACGGGCAGCACTAAGTGGACAGATAAACAAAAAAACAGCGCCAAAATGGCGCTGTTCTTATATTTGTATGACAAGTAGTCTAGTTATAGACCTTTACCATTAAAATAAAATCTTCCAAAGATTCAATTTGTTTGGTTCGGTTTTGTGAAGGGAAGCTATTTGATTCCAATGACTTAATCTCAAAAGGAGCTTTTAGCGAATCCAATAGATTATTAATAACAGTCGTTTTAATGGCATAAGTAATACCCTTAGAAATAAATTGTTTACTGTTAACAATACCTATTAAATTTCCGCTAGCATCTAAAACTGGTGCTCCGCTCACTCCGGGGCTGCTCGGTAGCTCTAGTTGAAACTTAGTACTATCGCCTCCTTTCCCATTCATAGCGCTTACATAACCTTCATTATACACTACTTCATTTTTAGGAAAACCTAGCGTAAATATTCTTTCAGCTAAATGAGCTTTTGAGTCTAACTGATAGGGAATACTTTTAGTAGAAAAAGCGAAGGACGAGTCGAGTACTTTGAGAACTGCTAAATCATTCTGTTCGTCCTTCTTAACCACTTTACATTTATGCGCTTTACCGTCGGCTGTAAAAATAAATACTTTTTTACCTCCCTTCAGTACGTGTAAATTAGTAAGCGCATAGCCCTTATTGTCAACGGCAAATGCTGTACCTGACCCTTGGTGCGGCTGATTGGGCAGCGTGTTTATTTTCACCTTATTTATATCATTTTGAAGTCGTGTTTGTTTGTTTTTAATATCACGAACTTCTTTATTCACTAGTTGAAGAATACGAGTGTCATTCTCTTTATTAAATGTATTTTCCGCAATAAAGTAAGTAGCTACACTGGCTAAAAAGGCAACACTGGCAGCGATACCAGCAGTTCGCCAATATTTTTTCAATGATTTTCGCATATTGTGCGAAATGTTGAGTGTATTCCGGTCTTCTTGATCCTGAATGATAGAAATTTGCTTCTTAACATAAGCGGCATTTCGAGCATGTTGAAACTGAGAGAAAAGATCCTCGTATTCAGCTAATTCCTGCGCTAGCTCTTCATTTTTTTCTACCAACTTTTCAAAAGTTTGCCTTTCTGCACGGCTCATCTCATTCCGCAGGTACGACTCTATTTCTACTATATATTTCATTTCTTATCATTAAAAAATAAGCGTTTTAATCTTTTAAGACACTTATGTTTTTGTGTTTTAGCGTTATCAGCATTTGTATACTCAAATTTTTCAGCGATTGCTTTCATACTCATGCGATCTATATAAAAAGCATGAATCAATTCTTCACATGGCGAACCCAATTCAGCCATAGCCTTGTTTAGTATCGCTAATTTTTCTTCTTGTTCGCGTATTGACTTGATGTCAAACAAAGCAGAAGCATTGTCGTTTTCATGCATTCGAGCATATTCGCTTTCTTTTATTGTCAACCTTTTATTTTGTTCTAGTTGTTTGAGCCACTTTTTTCGTGCTACTGCAACTAAAAAAGTAGAAATTTTACAGCTAAGAACAAAAGTAGGCTGTTTTGCCTTTTCGTATAGAACGAGTAGCGACGCATGAAAAATTTCTTCCGCCTCAAAGGGCTCGGCTTTCATGTTTTGTAAGCTACGCGTTACCATAGGAAAACAGTCTTTATACACTTGTTGAAAAGCATCTTGCTTATCATTTGCCAAAGAACGTATCAACCGATTTTCTTCCCAAAAGTTTTCAGTCTTACTCATTAATACCTAAAAAAGTGGAAAGGTAACCCAATCAGGCTATTTTTTCGTGAACTTAGAAAAAAAGGAGGCCTAATAATGGCCGTTACGCACTGATTTTGTTATGTTTTGGTTCAATGTGGTTAATTACGTCAAAAAAAATTATAAATAATGGGTTACCTTTTTTACGTTTGTGGGATAAACAAGTAATAAAATTATACAAACATGAAAAATTTATTAAAAATTTCAATCTTCGCTCTTGCTTTAGGAATCTTTGCATCTTGCGAAACTGCTACTGATGCTGCAAATTCTGCTGCTGAAACTGCTGAATCTGCTGCTGACGCGGCTGTAGACGCTGCTGGTGATGCTGCTGAAGCTGCTGGAGAAGCTGCTGATGCTGCTGGAGAAGCTGCTGGTGCTGCTGTTGACGCTGCTGGTGATGCTGCTGACGCTGCTGGTGAAGCTGTAACTGGTGAAGCTGAAGTAGTTGAAGAAGAAGTAACTGAAGAAGTTGCAGAATAGGTTTAACTATTAAAGAAATGAAAACCACTATTTTTAATGGTGGTTTTTTTTAATTTTTTAAGGAAAGAACTTACATTTGCGCTCCACTGGGTAGCTCCTGAGTCAAATCTGGATCCAATTATAATCGCTACTTGGTCAAAATAAATTATATGAAAGATTACGAATTAATGGTCATCTTCACGCCCGTACTGTCTCAAGACGAGTATAAAGCTGAAGCAAAGAGGCTCGTTGCATTTCTTGAAGAAAATTCAGGTAAAGTAGTGAAAGAAAATTTTTGGGGCTTGCGTCAGCTAGCGTATCCTATCCAAAAAAAGACAACGGCATTATATTACATCCTTGAATTTCAAGCAGAAGCAGATGCGATTAGCAAAATTTTGGTACAATTAAATCGTACGGAAGGTGTGATGCGTCATATGGTAACAGCCTTGGATAAACATGCTGTAGCCTATAATGCTCGTACGAAAGGAGCTGGTAAGAAAGAAAAAGATTCTGCAGCGGTTGCTTCGGAAGATACTGTTAACGAAAATGTAGAAGCATAAGTTATGGCAAAAAATGATATTAAATATTTGAACACTACGCGTGTTCAAAAACGTCCGAAAAAATACTGTCGTTTTAAGAAAATGGGTATCAAGTATATTGATTATAAAGATCCTGAATTTCTAAAAAGATTTTTGAATGAACAAGGAAAAATGTTGCCGCGTCGTATTACAGGGAACTCGCTGAAGTATCAACGCAAAGTGGGTGAGGCTATCAAAAAAGCTCGCCAAATGGCAATCTTGCCTTATGTAACTGACCTTTTAAAGTAAATGAATCATGCAAATAATATTAACACAAGATATAGATAACTTAGGAGCAAAAAATGAGCTAGTGTCAGTAAAACCTGGCTATGCACGTAATTTTTTGTTGCCCAATAAAATGGCATTGGAAGCATCTCCACAAAACAGGAAGGTTGCTGAACAGCGTCAAAAAGCACAATCGAAGAAGGAGGCAGAATTGCTGAAAGAAATCGAAAAAGTAAAAGCAAAATTATCAGAATCTCCTTTAAAGCTTATCGCCAAAACTGGAACGTCTGGTAAGATTTTTGGTTCAATTACTACTATACAGGTGGCTAGAGCGATACAAGAGCAAAAAGGCTACGAAATTGACCGTAAGAGAATTTCAATTCCTGACACGGTTAATGAAGTAGGTGAACACAAAATAGATTTGAATCTTGGTGAAGAAAACAAATTTGAAATTGACGTAGTCATTGAAGGAATGGATTAATAAATAAGACAATAATTTTACAAGCCCAATTATAGCAATTGGGCTTTTTTTATTTATATTTACGTACGAATGCTAACGTCTCTTTGTCGGTGTTCGCTCCTATTATAAATAAGAATTATTCGAATAGATATTCTAAAATAATTGATATGAAAAAAAAATTTACAAATAATTTGCGTAATGCGTTTCTCTTAACTACTCTGTTATTATCTCTGAGCACTTTGAGTTTTGGACAATTACTAGCACCTCAGTTTTTTAATTTTAATGCTGGAAACAGTTCGAATCCAGTACCCTTAAATAATTCCTCAAACTTTAGCCAAAAAGCTCAGTACATTTATGCTCCGGGTGTTTTTAATAGCAATGGTACTCTGGGAGGAACCCCTGCCTTTTTGGGGCTGATAACCTCTGTTTACTTTAGAGCCGGTAACTCGGTCAATACAGATTTTACAGATTTCTCAATTTCGTTGTCTCAAAACGTAGGAACGCAAACTCAATGGTCAAGCACTACGTTTAACTTAGGGATGACTCAAGTAGTTCAGGCCAATCCAAAAAATATTACTGTGTCTTCGACAAATTGGTTTGAAGTACAGCTTCAAAATCCTTTTATCTATGACCCATCTCTCTCCTTGGCTGTAGAGTTGAAACAAAATGGTTTTAGTCCTTTCGGATTGAACATTAGAACCCATTTTATAAATACGCCCAATGCAAGAATATACGGTGGTTATAATAGTAATATAGCCAATGTAATTGGTACTGGAAGAGCTGATTTTGGATTTGACTTAATGACTCCCACACCTTGTGATAGTTTATCAATGATGACGGGAACACTTCAACCTAGTAACCCTACGGTTTGCTCAGGACAGGTTATTTCTTTTTCTGCACCCAACTCAAGCTTGGGTGGTAACATGACTTATCAATGGCAACGGTCAACAAATGGTGTTACATGGAATAATATTGCGGGAGCCAATACGCTGACCTATACGACTCCACCTCAAATTACTTCAGCACAATATCGTTTAATAATTAATTGTACAGTAAACAATGTTTCGGATACTTCTGCTCCTTCTATAGTTACTGTTGCACCGCCAACCCACGCTGCTTTACCCTATATACAGGATTTCGAAAATTGGGTGAGCTATTGTGACAATAGTGAAGTCCCTGATGACTATCATTGGTTAAATGGTTCTCCTAGTACGGGTAACAATTCTTGGCGAAGAGAAGACGAAGGGGCGACTGCCGTTTGGAACATGCCTGCGGGTGGATTATACTTTCCTTCTTCCACAACAGGAAATCACTCGGCGCGCTTTCATAGTTTTTCTACAAATTCACAAGGCGTATTAGATTTACATGTTGACTGTAGCAATACTGCGGGGACTAAGACATTGTCTTTTGATTACATAAACAATAACACCTCGGCTGGTAACGACAATTTACAAATTGAAGTATTTAATGGGATGTTTTTTCTACCAGTAGCATCCTACGGAAGTAGTGGAGCGTGGCAATCCCAATTTGTTGCTATTAACTCAAATGCACCTAACACAATTATTCGTTTTACGGCTAGTGGGGGATCAATTAATAATGTTCCTGGTTCTGATATAGGGATTGATAATGTTATGGTATTAGAGCCTTGTACTTCTGCTCCTGTAGCTGGAATAATTGATAGCACAACAGCTTGTCCAAATAAGCCATTGCTTCTGAGTCTTTCAGGCAATTCTCAACAAGGTGGGATAACCTATAGTTGGGATACGGCATCAACGGCTAATGGTCCATGGGGAACTTTCGCAGGATCACCAGGGCCTACCTTAACTGCTACTGGAATCACACAAGCTTTTTATTGGAGAGCGCGCGTAAATTGCACGGCTAGTGGCATATCTGATACTACTGCTGCACGATACGTTGATGTTTTACCCTTCTATATTTGCTATTGTGATAATGAAGCCAGTGTTCTACAGTTTGAAAATATTGGGAATGTAAATTTGCGGGATAAAATTGGAAGTCCCCCTTTGATTAATAATGGTATTATATCAACTGTATTAAATAATAGTACAGCAATAAATCCATATTCACTTTTTCAATTTACACCGGCTCCAATTTTATATAAAGACACCAACTACTATCTTGATTTATCTGGGATTAGTTATGTAAATAGTTTTAATAATTGTTGGGCTAAGGGATACATCGATTTTAATAGAGATGGAGTTTACAATGTAACTTCTGAGCTTGTTATGAATGGTCCAGTAGGAATCAATAATAATTATGTTTTAATGGATAGTTTTCAAGTACCGAGTAATATTAATTTAGGCTTGACTGGAATGAGAATCATTCTTCAAGAAGGTGGGGGCTCACTATCTGTGACACCCTGCGGAATTTTTGGAAGAGGTGAGGTTGAAGACTATGTGGTGAACCTACAATTCTTACCTTGTAATTCTCCCCCCAACGCTGGAATTTCTCTAATTGACGATACTGCAGTCTGTGCAAACAATGTAGTGAGAATAGTAAATAATACGCACGATCGCTTCTTTGCCAACATAGATTTTTCTTGGCAAGAGTCAAGTAATGGCACTACTTTTTTTGATATTCCCAATGGTGATGTTGACACAATGTTTCGGACAATAACTCAGGATACTTGGTATCGATATAGAACGACTTGCCAAGGAACCTCTAATGCTTTTTCTAATGTGGTGAAAGTTCGAGTGCTTCCTCCAGCAAATTGTCTTACGCCCTCACCTGTTACTGGCCCAGATGACAAAAGTGATATTGGAGCTATAGTCATAGGAGACCCGCCGCCAACGAATACTCAGTTATATACGTTTTCTTCTGGAGGTGCCCACCTCAGCAATCCTGCCTCGTACAGAACGTACACGAATCATACCGCAAAAGGGTTTATAGATTTAGCGTTAGGTAGAACTTATAAAATGTCGATTTTCCATATATTAAATACGGCAATTCATAACGACGCTCAAGTGTCTATTTTTATTGATTATGATGGTAATCAGGTTTTTGATATAATGAATGGCGAAAGAGTTTATAATAGTACTTCTACTGCTGCTAATTTCTTCTTGAATGCCATATTCACGATTCCTACTTCGGCAGTGACCGGAACTCCATTATTTATGCGTTTTGTAATAAATGATGATTTAGGACCCAACCCAGCTAATGACGTTGGATTTGGAACTATCACTTCTGGTGAAGTAGAAGATTTCTTTGTCAGATTTACAGATCCTGTTGGAACAAAGGATGTTTATGGAACAATTGATAATGTAGCGATTTATCCAAATCCAACCTCTGATGATTTGAATGTCACATTCTCAACCAAAGAATCTACAGAGGTAACTATTGATTTACTGACCTTAACAGGATCAGTATTGCTTACCGAGAAACTTGCAAATGTTTCTGGGAAACAATCAACAACTTTGAATGTAAAAGATTTTGCTTCTGGGGTTTACATGCTTCGTTTCAGCGCAGGTGATTCTAAATTCGTGCGAAGAGTAACTATTACTAAATAGATAGAATCAATCTAAAGATTATTTATTGGCTCTTACAATAGTAAGAGCCAATTTTTTTATTTCATATTTTTTAGCTAGAATAGCTGATGCGATATTAAGTCTCTTCTACTTCGCTTAAGAATGGGAGTAGAAATGGCATGACCAAGTTAGAATTTTTATCAAGTCACATTCTGGTATGCAGTAGAGTGAGTATTGAAAAGTACAATCGTAAGGGTAGCACTCTTAATACAAAGCAGAATTAATTAAAACCTATTGGAATAACTTAACGAATATCCAACGCTCTGATTTGAAGAGACTCTCTTTCACGCCAAACATTGCGCTCTATATGATAAACTATGTCAAATGTCTGTTGCTCTTTTACAACCTTAATTTTATCTGCCATATGAAACCCAATCCCATTAAAAATGATAGCTTCATCCCATTGACGCACTACAAAGCGAATATGCTTATCATTCACAACTTTAGAAAGTTGTTTATGGTCGGTTACATTTTTAGTAATAAAAATTGGGGATAAATTTTGAGGTCCGTGGGGCGCAAACTCTTCAATGATTTTTAAAAAGTTGAATCCTAAATGTTCAAAGCTAATCTCTGCATCTATTTTTATTTCAGGAATGAATTGATCTTCCGTTACACGTTCTGCAACAATTTTGTCAAATCTTTCTTTAAATTCTGGCAAATTTTCTTCCTTCATAGTCAAACCCGCAGCAAAATAATGACCTCCAAAATTTTCTAATAAGTCGCTGCAATCGCTGAGACCCTCAAATAAATTAAAACCATGGATAGATCGGGCCGAACCCGTTACCATACCATTACTTTCTGTAAGGACGATGGTGGGTCGATATTTTTTTTCTATAAGGCGAGAAGCTACAATCCCTACTACACCTTTGTGCCAATTTCGATTATACACCACAGTGGAATGATCATGGGCTTCCTGTAATAAGGCCGTCGCTTCTTCTGTAATATTCTTATCTATTTGAACTCGTTGTTTGTTGCTCTCGTCAAGAACTTTAGCCAAGCCTTGCGCATTACTTTCTTCTTTTTCTATAAAAAGCTCAACGGCCTTAGTGGCATCATCCATTCTGCCAGCTGCATTTACTCTCGGCCCAATGATGAAAACTAAATCTCGAATGCTTAAATCTTTTCTTACATCGCCCAATTCTTTTAAAGCTTTGATGGGCAGTGAGGGGTTTTCATTTGCTTTTTTCAAACCTAAATAGGCCAAGGTTCTGTTTTCAGCTGTTATCGGAACAATATCAGCAGCAATAGCACAGGCTAGTAAATCTAAATGCTCATTTATTAAATCCTGAGATATTCCATACCGCTGACCATACGCAGCAACTAATTTGTAACCAACACCACAACCGCAAAGTTCCTTATAAGGGTATTCACAATCGGCTTGTTTAGGGTTCAGTATGGCATACGCATTCGGCAAGTCTTCTCCAGGTAAGTGGTGGTCACAAATAATGGTATCTATGCCCTGTTCCTTAGCCTTTGCAACTAGCTCAATTGACTTTATACCACAATCCAAAGTGATAATTAGGTGAACTTCTTTATTGACAGCATGTTCAATGCCTTTCTCTGAAAGTCCATACCCTTCGCTAAAGCGATTGGGTATGTAAAATGAGATATTATCATAGAAATGCTTGAAAAAACTATATACTAAGGCAACCGAAGTTGTACCGTCCACATCGTAATCTCCATACAGCAAAATGTTTTGGCCCTTATCAATAGCTTTTTTAATACGCTCGACAGCCGTATTCATGCCCTTCATTAAAAAAGGATCGTTTAGCTGACTCGCATCCATTCTAAAAAATTCCTTGGCTTTGTCGAAGGTATCTATTCCGCGGGCAACAAGAAGTTGACAAAATATACGATTGATACCAAGCCCGTCTTGCAGTTGATCTACTATTTCGTCATCGGTATCTTTTACAGACCATCGTTTTTGCATATTAAAGGGTATTTCCCCAAATATAATTTATTCCCAACGGAAAACCTTAACGGCTACAGCATAAACTATGATACCCCAAATTCCTAGGATAAGAAGTGGTTGCCAAACTTCAAAAAGTGATTTGCCTTGAAAAGCGATTTCACGCAAACCATTATTCAACTGCGTCAGTGGCAGCGCATTGCAAAACGGTTGCATCCAATCAGGAAAGTTACTGGTACTTATAAATACACCCGATAATATTAATTGAGGCATACTAATCATATTGGCTAAGGGAGGAATCAAGGATTCGTTTTTGGCTATAGAGCTAATAATAAAACCCATTCCTAAAAAAATTACCAGACCTAAAAAGCAAAGGACGAGCATTTCAAAAAAGGTCCTGAATCCATTTAATAAAGTAAAATCAAAAGCAAAATAGCCAACGGTGATTATAATGGCTGCCGCTAAAATTTGTAAAATTAGCCGAGAGCTTCCTTCGGCTATAATGATATTTAAACGGTAAACGGGCGTCGCAAAAAATCGTTTTAAAACTAAAGTTTGTCTGAGGTTATAAAAGATAAAAGCTGTTCCAAAGATACCAGCAGAAAGCATTGAAAAACCGAGCATTCCCGGAAGAAAAAAATCTAAATATCGATACGCTCTTCCTTCAATAGGCTTTGCCTCCCTTATAGAGGCTATTGTTTGGTTGCCACTAAACTTTTCCTTATTTATGTTTTCTATAGTGCTTACAATTATTTGTCTCGCAATGTTCTGATCATTACCTGCGGCTATCGAAGTTTGAAAGTTTACAACATAGGGTGTAGCTTTATCACCAGTCTCATTAATTTTTAATACAGCTGCTATGGATCCTTTTTTCAAGTCAGCTAGTCTTTTTAGGCTATCAGTTTCTTTGTAGATTTTGACAATGGGTAATTTTTCAAGCTGTTTATAAATAGCATTGTTAGTATCCGAATCTTGCTCAAAAGCCAGGGTAACTTTTGTTCCTGTGTCACTCATAATACCAAAAGCAACTATAAAAATGAGTGGAAATGCAATGCTAAAGAAGATTGATGCTGGACTCTTTAGCATCGAAATAAAACTTGCTTTCGTAAGAGCTTTTAGAGCATTGAATTGATTGTAGCCTGCCATGATATTTTAAAAAAACGATCATGCGCGAAAATAAGCTAAACTTATCTACCAAAAAGACCTAAGGCTAAACCGCCACCAAAAACGGGTTGGCGAAAATAAGGGGAGTTGGGGTTTTGAATTATATCATACATCACCGAAATCATCATGTACGAATTGCCACCCAAGCGCTGTGCATACCCTCCACCAACAAGCATAGCCGGGATCGTGTTTTTAATATTGTTTTCAAACGTCTCGTTCTGGAATGCGTAAAACTCTTTATATTTTTGAGTGGCAAAATTTAACTCTGGGTTTACTTGTAAAAAAATTACATCGATCGGAAAGTAGCGAGCAAACAAGGCTGTTGAAATTACCCGATTATTTTGTTGGGAAAAACTACCAATATTATCAGTCACTACTTTTTGCTTTGAATAAAAATAGCCTAGATTAACCCCTGCATGAAAACGGTCAGTAATTCGATAACCCACGCTAGGCGTAACGCTAAAAATGTATCCGCCTTGTAAACTTCCGCCACCGAGGCCGCCACCAACAATCAAGCGATTTTTATCAAAACGAGAATTTCTTCTTTTTTTCTTTTTAATCCAATTTCCATTGAGACCGATTTCATCAACGGCAAATAGAGAAGTGGATATAAAAAAGGCGAATAGGAAAAAAAGTATACGTTTCATGTAAAATGTTTGCAATAAAGTTACTACCCTTAGAGACCACCAAGCGTTAAACGAATTAAAATGTTTCTTAAATTAATGAACCCACCCTAATGCATGACGAAGGAGGAATCGTGCCATTGTAAAGAAATTATTTCAGTATAGAACGGGCAATTACGAGCTTTTGAATTTCACTAGTGCCCTCACCAATCGTGCAGAGTTTACAGTCTCTATAGAATTTTTCTACTGGAAAATCTTTGGTATAACCGTAGCCTCCATATATTTGAACGGCTTCATTGGCACAACGAACAGAAACTTCTGATGCGTAATATTTTGCCATTGCACTTTTTTCAGTCACCTTTTCACCTTTAGTGATTAAGTCACAGGCTTGGTATATTAAAAGTTCAGCTGCTTCGATTTCAGTAGCCATGTCGGCTAGTTTCCACTGTATAGCCTGGAAATTACTTATGGGCTGATCAAACTGTTCGCGCTCTTTTGAATATTGTAAAGCTGCTTCATAGGCACCTTTTGCAATTCCTAAGGAAAGAGCCGCAATGGAAATACGACCGCCGTCCAAAATTTTCATTGCCTGTTTAAACCCGTCTCCAACTTCTCCTAATCTACGATCATCAGATAATTTACAACTATCAAAAATTAACTCAGTTGTTTCGCTAGCGCGCATACCCAGTTTATTTTCCTTTTTGCCTGCGCTAAATCCTTCATCACCACGTTCAATGATAAAAGCGGTAGCATTATTTTTAGCACGTGGTTCACCTGTACGAGCAAGCACCACAGCAATTTCTCCACTTTTACCGTGTGTAATCCAGTTTTTAGTTCCGTTTAAAACCCATTGATCACCTTCTTTAGTCGCTGTACATTTCATATTGCCAGCATCACTACCTGTGTTAGCTTCAGTTAAACCCCAAGCGCCTATCCACTCACCACTGGCGAGTTTCGGTATATACTTTTTGCGTTGCTCCTCGTTACCAAATTTATACAAATGATTAGTACAAAGCGAATTGTGAGCCGCTACAGATAGTCCAATTGAACCGCATACTTTCGCAATTTCAGAAACAACCGTTACATATTCAAAGTAAGATAAGCCGGTACCGCCTAGCTCCTCAGGTATTAAAATACCCATTAGACCTAGTTTGCCCATTTCATGAAACAATTCAACTGGGAAGGTTTGGCTCTCGTCCCACTCCATCATTTGCGGGCGAATATTTTTTTCGGCGAAAGAGCTTACCATGGTAGCAATCTCTTTTTGCATGTCGGTATATCCAAAATTCATAAGTTACAAATTTACAAAATTGTTTATTCGTTTATTCGTTTATGGGTTGATTTGTTTCAGCAGTTTCCGCTTAAAATCGCTATTCAATTTAGTATAACTTAGCTTATAATGTTCCTACAAATGGCAATGTGTAACGCTACTTTATTATTAGATACGGAGTTAGTTTATCATAAATGGCACTAGTCATTCCTTCAATCTCTTTTAAGTCTTCCAAAGATTTTATTTCATAATCTTGAGATTTTCTGAACTTCACAATCTTCAAGCCCCAATCGTTTTTTCGTAAATAGGGATGGCGCTTCATTTCGTTGAGGGTAGCCACATTAATATTTATTTTTTGGATAGTCGCAGAATTGCATTTTAAATGTTTTTTGATTCGTTCATAGGTTTCTGGCCGAATACCATACACTTCTCTGATCTGATTTACAGCATAAAATCCTCCGAGCATTTTTCTATACTTTAAAATATTGCTGGCTAGTTTATCGGCGATGCCATTAAGCTCAATCAATTGTTCTGCAGTAGCAGAATTGATATCAATGTTTAGATTTAGATATTGTTTTTTTAAGCTTTTCGATGGATAATTTTTCTTATAATCCGACTTGGCATAGGACCTCTCTGGCTTTGGAATAGAAATGTAGGGTGCCAACTGTTTGTATTCATCTTCATGCAATCCCCAAATCTTTTTGAAATCTTCTTTTTTATAAAATTTCCCGCCCTTGTTTCTGTAGTTTGCTATCGTTTTGGCAAGCCGAGGACGCAGCCCCAACTTGATAAAACCAGCTTCATTGAGCGTGTTCGGATTAAAGTTAAACGGAGTAATTTTTTGCGGCTTATATTCTTTTTTATAGCCTGATGTATCTACATAAATTGCAGCCAAAATTTCTTCTACTTCGGAATCATTTATTGCTTCTTGCTTGGGTGGCGAAACCCAATAATCCATACTAAAATAAATGCCGATGCCGAGCAGACACAGAACACTCAAAAGGATAATTCCTTGGCTCTGTGATTTTGTAAAGGTGAAATATTCTTTTAGGTCCTCACGCATTTATTGCAATTGAGAAACTTCTGCTTCGCGATGAATTTTTTTGACTAAGCCGCTCAATACTTTACCAGGGCCACATTCTGTATAATGCAATCCTCCGTCGGCTACCATAGCTTGTACACTTTGTGTCCATCGCACGGGGCCTGTTAATTGTGCATTTAGATTTGCTTTTATTTCTGCAGCATCAGTAATTGGTTTAGCCACAACATTTTGATAAACGGGGAAATCGGGGGTTTTTATTTCCGTGGCATGAATGGCGGCTCCTAATTCTTCTTGAGCGGGTTGCATAAATGGGGAGTGAAAAGCGCCACCTACCGGTAAGGGAAGTGCGCGTCTTGCTCCAGCTTCTTTTAATTTTTCGCAAGCAATTTCAATTCCTTTATTACTTCCAGAAATTACTAATTGTCCTGGGCAGTTATAATTGGCGGCCACGACCACCTCATCTATCCCCGCACAAATTTTTTCTACATCAGCATCTTCCATACCGAGAACGGCCGCCATAGTCGACGGATTTGCTTCGCAGGCTTTTTGCATAGCATTGGCTCTGGCACTAACTAATTTAAGACCGTCTTCAAAACTCAAAGCATTCGCTGCTACTAGAGCACTAAATTCTCCAAGTGAATGACCTGCCACCATATCCGGTGTATCATGTTCCAAGCATAAATATTTAGTTATTGAATCTAGAAAAATTGCAGGTTGTGTTACCTTGGTTTGTTTCAAATCTTCGGCTGTACCCTGGAACATGATGTCCGTTATGGAGAATCCTAATATGTCATTCGCTTGGTTGTACAGCTCTTTCGCTTTAGGATTAGTATCATACAGTTCTTTGCCCATGCCTGGGTATTGTGCTCCTTGACCCGGAAATACAAATGCTTTTTTCATGCCGCTAAAGTAGGGTAGCGGATTGTTTTGAGGAAATTAGAGAATACCTTTATTCTGTTTATGGAAAATCGTTCTTCCTCGCATCTCACTTCTATGAAGTGTATTTTAATGGCAGTTTTGCTATTCATGAGTTGTGATTTTTCCCAAGAGCCAACCTATACGAAAGACGAAGAAGTAAAAAAGGAGGAGAGTATTATAAATTCACTCGGTACTACCATTGAAGTACGATTTAATACTCCTGAAGATTTTCGAAGAAATAAAGTAGCTGAAAATAGCTATGCGCATTATCTAAGAAACTTACCCCTCCATGAACATGGCAAAAAAGTAGAGCTCTACGATGGCAATTTAAAGGGAAATCAAAATGCGCAAGCAGCCGTAATAAAAATGGATGTAGGTAGCCAAGATTTGCAACAATGTGCTGATGCTATTATGCGATTGCGTGCGGAGTATTTATATAAACAAAAGAGATACGCTGATTTACATTTCAATTTTACTAATGGCTTCAATGCTAAGTATAGCCAATGGCGAAAAGGTAAGGGACTATCAATTAATGGGAATCGGGTAAACTGGCTAACGTCATCGAAGAGTGATGGGTCGTACGAAAGTTTTAGAAGGTATATGAATAAAGTATTCATGTTTGCCGGAACCGCTTCGTTGGAGAAAGAACTAAAACAAAAGCCATTAAAAGAGATTGAAGCAGGCGATGTATTTATAAAAGGAGGCCATCCTGGGCATGCTGTTATTGTGGTTGATGTTTGTGAGCATAAAAATGGGGACAAGGCTTTTATGCTGGCTCAATCGTATATGCCTGCCCAAGAAATTCATGTACTGAAAAACCCTTCGAATGAATTCATTAGTCCTTGGTATAAGGTTAGTGAAATAGACGAAGTGATTGTAACACCTGAGTGGACGTTCTATAGCAATCAGTTAAGGACTTTTGAATAATTTTTTTATTACTTTCGTCTTGCATGGAAAACTATCTTAGACGGTTTAGACTGTACAACGAAAAAGAAAGCCCTGAGCTAGTGCATGAGGCTATTGCTAAAGCCGTTCCTTTTGAAGGAACCAATCTTTGGATTTTAATTTTTGCGATTGTCATAGCTTCTTTAGGACTTAATATGGGCTCCATCCCTGTGGTGATTGGTGCCATGCTTATCTCACCACTAATGGGCCCTATTATTGGGGTGGGTTATAGTCTTTCTATAAATGATTTGCCACTGCTCAAAAAGTCGCTTTCTAATTATGCCTTTGCAGGTTTGGTAGGTTTGGTAGCTTCTACGCTGTATTTTTTATTGACTCCGATACATGATGCTAATTCAGAAATTTTAGCTCGTACGCAACCTAATTTATATGATGTGCTGATTGCTTTTTTTGGTGGTCTGGCGGGAATACTTGCTGCGTGCAGTAAGCAAAAAGGAAATGTAATACCAGGTGTGGCCATCGCAACGGCACTTATGCCACCGCTCTGTACAGCTGGCTATGGCTTGGCTACCGCTAATTGGATTTATTTGGGTGGCGCGCTTTATTTATATATTATTAATTCAGTTTTTATTTCGGCGGCCTCTTACATCACCGTACGTTATCTCAATTTGCCTTACAAAAAATTTGCCGACGAGAGTACACGCAAACGGTCAAAAAATATTGTAACTATAGCCACATTAATAACATTGGTACCGAGTATCTATTTTGCTTATATCATTGTACAAAATAATCGTTTTCAGAATAATGCTACTAAGTTTATTGAGGCGGAAAGTCAGTTGCCTGATAATGTACTATTGAACAGAGATATAAATAATACGGATCGTGTCATAACCTTATCTTATATAGGCAAAGAAATTTCGGATTCTACCATTGATGTATTGAAAAAACGCCTGAGGAATTATGACATTGATGCTTGTGAGTTAAAAGTAAATCAAGGATTATCTTATCTCAACGAAAAAAATGAAACCACCGTAGATAATGGCATGGTAGAGGTAGATAAAAATTTATTGCAGTCTATGCAGTTACGCATCGATAGTTTTGATAGAGAAGAAAAACTGGCAGGGGGGCTGTATGAAGAAATTAAAGCGCTTTATCCAAGTTTAGAAAGTGCATTTATTCAACAGGCGCATTATTTTAATGATAGTACTACGGATGATAATCGTTTTTTGGTTTACTTAAAAGTGAATGAATCTTTTAATCAAGATAAGAGGAAGCGACTGACCACCTTCTTAGAAACCCGACTCGGTCAAAAGGAAGTTAGTCTTATACTAGAACGCTAAAATTAGCATTGTCAGCCGTTGCATTTTTCCACCGAAAAAAGTGAATAAATATTCACAACCTTATACAGCCCGACATTTCAGGATTCTGTATGTTATATACACATCTGTGTATATTAACAAATGGAATTTAATATGAAGTGAAATACATTCGCTTTAGCAATCGAGAGAAAGCTAATTTTCTATCAGATTTTTAGTCTACAATAACTTTTGCTATCATAAAAAAACACTTTGATAGCATAGGGTATTGCTCTCTCTAAAGCAGAAGAACTGTATTACTTAAACCCTATTAAAACCACTCTATAAGCACATGGCTAAAAACACTGGACTTAGATTCAAAAGACAATTTACTACAGACGATACCCCTGTATTTGATCAATTTAAATACGACTACCGTACGTCGGTAATTCGTAACCCCAATGGAGAAGTAATTTTTGAAATGAAAGATGTGGAAGTGCCTGCACATTGGAGTCAAATTGCAACTGATATTTTAGCACAAAAATATTTTCGCAAGGCAGGGGTGCCTCAAAAGGATGGAACTACAAGTAGTGAAACTTCTATTAAGCAAGTAGCCCATCGTTTGGCAGACTGCTGGAGAATGTGGGGTGAGAAGTATAATTATTTTGCTACTAAAAAAGATGCAAAGATTTTTTATGAAGAGCTAGTGTACTCTATCATGAATCAAACTTGTGTGCCTAATTCGCCACAATGGTTCAATACAGGCTTGCACAATACCTATGGAATAACAGGCAAGCCTCAGGGGCACTATTACGTAGAGCAAAATACGGGAGAGCTTAAGAGATCGGTTAATGCTTACGAGCGTCCTCAGCCTCATGCATGTTTTATATTAAGTGTGGAAGATGATTTAGTAAATGGTGGAGGCATCATGGACTTATGGGTTCGTGAGGCACGTATTTTTAAATATGGTTCCGGAGTAGGAACGAACTTCTCAGGTATCAGAGGGGAAGGAGAAATTTTGAGTGGAGGAGGAACGTCTAGTGGTTTAATGAGTTTCCTAAAGATTGGAGATCGCTCAGCGGGTGCTATCAAAAGTGGTGGAACGACTCGTCGTGCAGCCAAGATGGTAAGTTTAGATTTAAATCACCCTGAGATTGTTGACTTTATAGATTGGAAAGTAGAAGAAGAAAAGAAAGTAGGCGCATTAATCGCAGCGGGTTATGATTCTTCTTACGAAGGTGAAGCTTACCGTACGGTTAGTGGTCAAAATTCAAATAACTCTGTTCGCATTCCGAATGAGTTTTTCCATAAATTAGATGCTGATGAGGATTGGCACTTAACAGCTCGTACAGATGGTAGTACCATGAAAACAATTCCTGCAAAAGATATGTGGGATAAAATTTCGTACGCAGCATGGAGATGTGCTGACCCAGGTACGCAATACGATACTACAATTAATGAATGGCATACTTGCCCAGAAGGTGGACGAATCAATGGTTCAAATCCTTGTAGTGAGTATATGTTCTTAGACAATACAGCTTGCAACCTAGCGAGTATGAACTTACGTCGCTTGTATGATGAAAAAAGCGGAGAGTTTAATATCGAAGGTTATGAATACATCATTCGTCTTTGGACAGTAGTTCTAGAGATTTCGGTATTAATGGCGCAGTTCCCTTCTAAGGAAGTGGCACAATTGAGCCATGACTACAGAACATTAGGTCTTGGATTTGCAAACCTTGGTTCATTATTAATGGTAAAAGGAATTGCCTACGATAGCGAAGAAGCGCGTGGAATGGCGGGAGCACTTTCCGCAATTATGACGGGTGTGGCGTATAAAACATCGGCTGAGATGGCAGCACACTTAGGAGCTTTTGCGGAGTATGATAAAAATAAGGAGCACATGTTACGAGTAATGCGTAATCACCGTGCGGCTGCCTATGACGCAAGTGATGCGTATGAAGGATTAGAGATTAAGCCAATGGGGATTGATGCAAAACATTGCCCAGAGGATTTATTAAAATCGGCGACTAAAGCTTGGGACGATGCAGTTCAAATGGGAGAGAAGCACGGTTATCGTAATGCACAGACAACCGTAATTGCTCCAACAGGAACAATTGGCCTAGTAATGGATTGTGATACTACAGGAGTTGAGCCAGATTTTGCTTTAGTTAAGTTTAAAAAACTGAGCGGTGGAGGATACTTTAAAATTATTAATAACTCTATTCCGTTAGCACTAGAAAATTTAGGTTATAGCGAGAAAGAAGTTAAGAATATTGTGAACTATGCGAAAGGGCACGGGACCTTTGCAGGAGCACCTTTCATAAATCACCAAACACTTAGCGAAAAAGGGTTCATTAAGGAAGAGCTTGAAAAGTTAGATAAAGCAGTTCAAAGTGCCTTTGATATTGATTTTGTTTTCAATCATTTTACGCTCGGCGAGGAATGTTTGAATCGTCTTGGTTTCCAACCGGAAGAATATCACAATGAGAAGTTTAATTTATTATTATCATTAGGTTTCAAGCGTGAAGAAATTGCAGCGGCAAACGATTACGCTTGTGGTACCATGATGGTAGAAGGCGCAACTGATTTGAAAGATGAGCATTTAGAAATTTTTGATTGTGCTAATAAATGTGGTAAAAATGGAGAGCGTTATATTCACGCACATGGCCATATTAAAATGATGGGTGCAACGCAACCATTCATCTCAGGGGCTATTTCTAAAACCATTAATCTTCCGAATGAAGCAACCGTTGATGAAATTAAAGATTGCTATCGTTTAAGCTGGGAACTTGCACTTAAAGCAAATGCCCTTTACCGTGATGGTTCTAAACTGTCGCAGCCACTAAGTAATAAAAGTGATAAAGACGATGAAGATGATACAGAAACTAGTTCAGAAAAGGTAGTAGAGAAAATAATTACCAAAGAAACGATTGTTACCGATCCCGCTAAAATGAGTACTGATGATTTATTAGCAGAGTTGGAAGAGCGTATGACAGCTAGTAAAGACACTAAGCTGAAACGTAAACTATCTACAATCGTAGAGCGTAAAACATTACCGGCAAAACGTCGTGGTTACACAATCAAATCTAAAATTGGCGGACAAGCTGTGTTCTTACGTACGGGTGAGTATAATGATGGCACACTGGGCGAAATTTTTATAGACATGAGTAAAGAAGGAGCAACTATGCGTTCATTATTAAACTGTTTTGCAATTTCAGTGAGTATTGGTTTACAGTATGGTGTACCCTTAGAAGAGTTCGTTGATAAATTTATCTTCACGCGTTTTGAGCCAGCTGGCCAAGTGCAACATCCGAATATAAAAAATGCAACTTCTATAATAGATTATATTTTCAGAGTACTAGGATATGAGTATTGTAGTCGGGAAGATTTGGTACATGTGTTAGATACCCCAGCCAGTAAAACAGGCATAGGAGAGTCAAACTGGGATTCGCCTAGCCGAGACGGCGATGCAGCCAAAGTGAGTATGACAGCTTTAACGGCAAAAGCTAAAGTGAGTCCCAAACCTTCAGAAAAATCGCCTGCCCCGAATGCAGTGCTGAGTGAAGCGAGTACGGACGGTAAGAGTGAGCGTGAGCTTATGGGTACAAGCGCTGATGCGCCAGTTTGTAAAAGTTGTGGGAATATAACATTGCGAAACGGTACATGTTATATGTGTCCGAATTGCGGTTCTACTACAGGTTGTAGTTAATATTTATAAATGGGTGTCACTCTGATTTTGTAGGGGAACACTAAATTTTAGAAGAGTTTTTTTCTTCATATACAAAAGAGGTCTATCTCACGAAAGTGAGACAGGCCTTTTTTAATAGTACCTAGCTTATAGAAAATGGTAGTAGCAAAAGAACATTTACCTTCAAGCTACGGATACTTATCGTAAATTTATCTAGCGAAATTCTAATATGAGAAACAGAAAGAGTCTTTACAGTAATCTGATTGTAGTTGTACTCTCGCTAGTTCTACTTTTTGATGTAGCTCAATCAGTTTTTCACTATGCAAACTTATCTCTTGATGGCGACTTGGTTAAAATTATAGCACCATGCGAAAGCTATTCTGTGATTTTTACAGATCCATTTGGTTTCAAGGCGATTACGCAAAAAATCCAATACGCTGGTGCTGGCAGGATATCTTGTCACTGCATGATGCAACATTGGTTTACTACTATTCCTTCTGCTATTAATTATTTTATTGAGGACCCTGTACGCAGTGTGTATTATAGTTCCGCACTATTTTCCGGTCTATTGCATGTATTTTTTATTGCAATCTGTCTTCTCTTTGTTAGGGTTAAACATGGATTCAATTTAAGAACAGTTTTGATTTTAGCTCTTTTAGCATCGGTGTTTATTCAATACCAATCATTTTATCACAATTTTGGAATCATCGACTTGTCGATTACTTATTCCTTTTTCTATATTTTTCCTTTACTCATTTTGATTACTTACTTATTCCCTTTTTATAAAAGAGCTCAAACGGGCGAGAGAAAAAAAATGAGTCTATTATCTCAAGCTTTACTTTTTTTAGTTGCTTTATTGTTAAGTTTTAGTGGACCGCTGATACAACCGATTGTTTTTATACTCTTTATTATTTACGGATATTACTATTTAAAAAATAGTAAGAAGGGAGACAAAGTGTTTCTGATTCATTTGTCCTTGCTTACGTTCTTGTGTGGCTATGCTTTTTATGTTAGCCAATTTAATATTGAGAGTAGCGCACAGCTAGATTTACTATCTCGCTATACATTATTGTTAGAAGGTCTATTCAGAATCCTAACGGGTAAACTAGTTTGGCCGATTGTTATTTTTGGTAGTGTCCTTAATCTTATTCTTCTGAAAAAGAGTTTTCCGGGGTCCTGTAATACTACTCTTTTCAAATACCTAGCTTTATTTTGTGCTATCTACATTTTTCTTTTACCGTTAGGTGGTTTTAGACCTTACCGTCCGTTCATAATTAGATATGATACTTTTTTACCTGTTACAGTTATTGCCTGTTTTATTTTTTTAATTACGACCGCTAAATTATTGGTACTAGTTAGAGAAAAGGAAAAGGTGTTTTACACTGCTTGGATCGTTATTTTTTTTGTATTAATGATTCATCCAGATTTATCATTTTTTAAAAGGGGAGACAATTGTCAGTTCAACTCACTGATTAAAATAGACCAATCTGATGAAAAAATAATTGATGTAGAACCACAATGTCAAATACTCACGTGGGACCAAAGTGATTTTGCAAATCCTGAAATAGTCGACGCAATTAATACAAGTTTGAAACAATGGAATATTATAGAAGCCCAACAGTCTGTCAATTTTAATACCCAATAGATGTTTAAGTAGGGGTAAGAGCTAATTTTCTAAAGATGCTATCTAGAATTCTCGCGATAAGTTATAATAAAAAAACCGTCCCCAACATCGTTGGGGACGGTTCCAAATAATTAAGATTTGTGATTAACTATCCTCTTCTACAATTTCGGCATCTTCTACTTCGTCATTTGTGTCTCCAGCATCGGCTGCCTCACCTGTCGGAGGAGGTGTTCCTCCACCAGCGGCTTGCTCAGCATTCATAGCTGCGTACAGCTCTTCGCTAGCTGCTTGCCATGCTGCGTTTAACTCTTCTAAAGCCGTGTCAATTGCTGCCACATCTTTTGATTCGTGTGCCGCTTTTAACTTAGTGTGTGCTTCATTAATCGGTCCTTTTTTCTCTTCAGGAATTTTGTCGCCATAATCTTTTAGTTGTTTCTCCGTTTGGAAAATCATACTATCCGCCATGTTCAATTTCTCTACCTCTTCTTTTAGCTTGGCATCAGATTCTTCATTTGCTTTTGCTTCTGCTTTCATCTTCTCGATTTCTTCGTCGCTTAGTCCGCTACCGGCTTCAATACGAATGTTCTGCGTTTTTCCTGTTCCTTTATCTTTTGCACTTACCGTCAAAATACCGTTAGCATCAATATCAAACGTTACTTCAATCTGTGGTACACCACGTGGGGCAGGAGGTACTCCGTCAAGGATAAACATACCTAAGGATTTATTATCCTTCGCCATTGGGCGTTCACCTTGTAGCACACTAATTTGTACACTCGGTTGATTATCCGCTGCCGTGCTAAATGTTTCTGATTTGTTTGAAGGAATCGTAGTGTTGGATTCAATCAATTTTGTCATCACGCCGCCCATAGTTTCAATCCCTAAAGAAAGTGGCGTTACATCAAGCAATAAAACATCTTTTACTTCACCCGTTAACACACCCCCTTGGATACTCGCTCCAATGGCTACAACCTCATCAGGATTTACTGAGCGGTTTGGTTTTTTACCGAAGAATTTTTCTACCACTTCCTGAATTTTAGGAATCCGAGTAGAACCGCCTACTAAAATAACTTCATCAATTTCACCCTTATCCATTCCGGCATCTTTTAATGCTTTACGGCAAGGTTCCAACGTACGCTGAACTAATTCATCAGCCAGCTGCTCAAATTTTGAACGGCTCAGTTTTTGAACTAAGTGTTTTGGCACATTATCAATTGCTGTAATATAAGGTAGGTTGATTTCAGTTTCTGTACTGCTACTCAATTCTACTTTTGCTTTCTCTGCAGCTTCTTTCAAACGCTGCCAAGCCATAGGATCTTTTCTTAAATCTACATTTTCGGTAGTTTTAAACTCTGCTGCTAACCAATCCATAATTACACGGTCAAAATCATCACCCCCTAAGCGAGTGTCGCCGTTAGTAGATTTTACTTCAAAAACACCATCTCCTAATTCTAAGATAGAGATATCAAACGTACCACCACCTAAATCGAACACAGCAATTTTTTGATCTGTTTCTTTTTTATCCATACCATAAGCCAAGGCAGCTGCCGTCGGCTCATTGATAATTCGTTTTACTTCTAAGCCGGCAATTTCACCTGCTTCCTTAGTAGCCTGACGCTGAGAATCATTAAAGTATGCTGGCACCGTGATTACGGCTTCGGTCACACTTTGACCTAAAAAGTCCTCAGCTGTTTTCTTCATTTTTTGAAGTATCATAGCCGAAAGCTCTTGCGGTGTATATTTTCTGTCGTCGATTTCTACACGGGGTGTGTTATTATCGCCTTTTACTACTTTGTATGAGCTGTCAGCTGCATCTGCTTTTACTTCGTCAAACTTGCTTCCCATAAAGCGTTTGATACTCATAATTGTTTTTTGTGGATTGGTAATGGCCTGACGTTTTGCAGGGTCACCAATTTTGCGCTCACCATTTTCGAGGAAAGCCACCACAGAAGGAGTCGTTCTACGCCCTTCGTCATTTGCTATCACCACCGGTTCGTTTCCCTCCATTACTGCTACGCAGCTGTTGGTTGTACCGAGGTCAATTCCTATTATTTTACCCATTTTATTCGTTTTTAATTTACTTTTTATTTTCTACCCATAAGTAAGTCAATGATTATGCCATGGCAAAAAGAGGGTACATTCTGTCAGTTAGCTTGAAATTGTGGCAGAGAGCATGGGGTTTGTTGGTTTTTTTGGCGGTAATTGAGGGTTTGCTTTGGGAGCGTTTAACGTAAGCTGTATAGTTTCTAGCGCAAGATTGAGGCGTTAGACTTAGCGTGGGCATCTTGCGCGATTGCACTTACCCGCGCAAGTTGCTAGCGCGTGAACCTGCGTCTCAAACTTGCGCTAGTGCAGATAGCGTGGCCTCCATTTTTGCCTTTGCCGTAAGGCCTAAGAATATAGACACCCTTGGGTGGTTGGCTAATGTCAATTTTTTCTACACTTTTTTCAAGCTTCCTTTTAAAATGACTCTAGAAGAATTGCTTATAATGAGATATTATTTTATAACAATTTTTCTTAGTTGGACAATGTAGTAATATAATCCGTTTGGTTTTCATTAACCTACTTTTTCATGACTACCTCTTTTAGCCAATTGCGTTCTTTTTCTATTGCTGTGATTTGGGTTTCTAACTTGGCTGTGCGTTCGTCTTGTTTTTTTTTCGTAGTGGAGACTCGGGCTTTCTCATACTCGGGTTGTATTTTTAGCGTTAGGTTTTTAGCCATTAAATAATTATCTTACAGCTATTAAAAAAAACCCTTTTCATGAATTTTTATAGAATTTGTTTTTTGGTACTCGTAGTTAGTACTTCGATAGCTTGTAACAAACAAGATACGTCAACCGAGCCAGATGCCTCACCGAGTATAACAGCTACCATTGATAATTTCAGGCCCGAAGCAGCTATTTATGAGCGCAATGCGCTCTGGGGCAGAGACGTACGTACAGGCAAAACGTATGAGTACAATATCGGCACGCAGTCCGTAACGGAAATGAATTTTCTACTACCGCAAGGCGCATACTATGCGCAAAGTGACGCCTTGGTAGTAGCTGCAGTAAAAGATCCTGTTTTGCAGAGAGTGTATATAAAAAACTTGCTAGACGGGAGCACACTTAAAACGATAGATTACAACTTTGGTGTAACAGCGGCTGCTTTGAGCGATGGCAAATTGTTTATAATAGAAAGTAATGTTTCTTACAATAGATTGCACGTTTACGATTATCAATCAGAGATAGAATTAGATAGTGAGTACATCGGTTTTACCGCTTCGCATATAGCCGTTTCACAAGATGGTAAAAAAATATACACGGCGAAGCAAAATACACAGCCCGGTATTTACTCCTTTAATTGGCTCTCGAATAATTCTTTAGAGGATGACCTTGTAGAAAAAAATGCAGGTTTGTTCATTTTCTCTACAGGCAACTATTGCCTTACGACCAATGGCAAAAAAATACTGGCCAATACCGGCATCTTATACGATGAGACTATTTCACAATTGGCAGATTTTGGAGGGGATGATGATACCTACTATTTATCACCCGATGGCAAGTATGCACTTACACAGCCCAGTGTTTATAGCAATAGAGTGATTCTATATGACGGTACTACTTATCTAAAAATAAAGGAGGCCGACTTAGATGAGGAAAATTATCTTAGCAAAGTGCCTTATTACCACAATGGCAAACTGTATATGGCAATGGCTTATTCCTCAAATAATTCTACAACCACCGATCTTTATTTAATATCCAACTAAATATGAAAAAAAATAGAATACTTTATTCGTTGTTGCTTCTTTTTATTTTTCAAAACGCATTAGCACAAGGCGGTATGGAGTACGCCCACGTAAGAATGATTAATGCCAGCGTGCAAGCTTCCGTAGATTCTCGATTGCCAGCATTGGCCATTAAGCCAGAATTAGACCTAAAACTATTAAACGGGAACTTGGAACTTGGCGGTTTGTACAATATTGCTATTGCCAATTTAGAATCTTGGTATCAGGGAGAAATACTAGACCCGAGAAATTCATTGGTAGGTCCTGAAATTAACAGTCCGTATAGTTCATATGAAATTTGGGCGGGTGGCAATTTTTTCAATCAGTACAATCCGAATGCAACAATCGTTACGGTGCGATCTCTAGGCGCGTGGAGTATTAGTTCGTCAAATCCTGGCTCGAGACTTATTCAAATTGGCGGACGTGCAGGTATGGGTTCTATAAATTCTAAAACGAATATTTATGATCATGGGTTTAATATAAAGGGTAGTGATGGTATAGTGCATTCAGAGTCAAGTCTCACAACTATCTACGATAAAGACACCTATGCCAATACTAGGATTCGATACGCATTCGCGGGGCTGCATCTGTATAATGTAAGCAAAAAAGATGAAGACACAGACAAAGTACGGGGCGGGACTCAGCTGAAGTACTATGCAGATTTAATCATACCAACCCAAGTCAACATTGACGAAATGTTTTCGTCTGCTGGCAAGCGATTCGAAGCAGTACCGAAGGATGGAGATGATTGGAAAAGGATAGGTTATAGAGCGGGAGTGAAGCGCGTAGGAACAGGAACCGTTTCCTCATCATTTAAGATCGAACTTGGGAAAATGACTACTTTTTCATCGGTTAATTCTGGACCACAGTCGTGGTATTTTATGGTAGGCCTAGGCTTAGGCATTAGTCCGAAGGTATCGGCTTATGATATTAATTAATCGGTAAGCTTTTGCTTTTAATTTCAAGATTGAACAGGAGTATACAGTCAATCTTACCCAAATAATTTAGTCTCACTTTTCTCTACTGTTTTGTTAGCCATAAAATGATTACCTTACAATTATTAAAAAATGGTTTTTATGAAGCGAATACTACTTATCCTATGCTCTACGTTTTTCACCCTTGGTAGTTTTGCACAGACTACGTTCACCCTAGACTCCACCGTTCTGACCCAACGATTAGTCAAAGATTCATTGGATATTCCGTGGGAAATCCTGTGGGGACCCGATGATTATATATGGTGTACCGAGCGTTTTGGAAGAGTGAGCAGAATCAACCCGAATACAGGTCAGCAAAATGTGTTATTGGATTTGTCTAGCGATGTCTATCAGCAGTCAGAAGCGGGCATGTTAGGTATGGTGTTGCATCCTGATTTTACAAATAATCCGCAGGTGTTCATTGCGTATACCTACCTGGCAGGATCTAATATTAGAGAACGATTGGTACGATTTACTTATACAGGCACGGGCTTAGTGCCTGCCGATACCTTGCTAGAAAATATTCAAGGTAATACCACCCACATAGGTTGCCGTTTAATTATTCTTCAGGATAATACGCTACTCATGAGCACTGGCGATGCACAAGCCCAATCACTTCCGCAAAATAAAAATTCTATCGTAGGTAAAATACTCCGTATGAATTTAGACGGTTCCGTACCGGCCGATAATCCTGACCCTACAAGTTATGTATGGTCTTTCGGGCATAGAAATGCGCAAGGATTGTGGCTCGCACCTAACGGTAAGGTGTACAGTTCAGAGCATGGTCCCACAACAGATGATGAATTAAATATTATTGAAAAAGATAAGAATTACGGCTGGCCCGATGTAAATGGTTTTTGTAATACGCCCCCTGAGATAGCATTTTGCAATGCCAATAATGTAGAAGAACCACTGGCTGCTTGGACGCCCACCATCGCACCTTCAGATATTATTTGGTATAGCCACCCAGCCATTCCAGAATTCAAAGATAAATTGTTGATGACGGTGCTAAAAGATAAAAGTCTAATCAGTTTTGAGTTCAATGCCGCAGGAGATGCCGTAGTGGCAGAAAACAAATTTTTCAAAGACGACTTTGGCAGACTCCGCGATATTTGTATTTCACCTAGCGGTAAAATTTATTTAGCCACCAACGGAAACTCGTGGTCAAACAATAGTCCGTTTACTCACTCGATAATTGAATTGAGCAACAAGGCCTACGTGCCGAATGACGTCAAGGATAAAAAAAAAGAAAAAAGCGAAGTAAGCATTAGTCCCAATCCAATCACCCCAGGACAGCAACTTTCAGTAGCGCTTCCTAGGCATCAGGGAGTAGCCACCTTTTGTTTATTTGATATCAGCGGTCGTGTTATTTTAAAAAAAGAAGTATCGAACGCTAAGAAAATTTTAATAGACGTACTGCCGGGCATTTATATATGGCACCTAAATTTAGAGAAGGGCGTAAGCGCGCAGGGCAAGTTGCGCGTGAGGTAGATTGGTAATAAACGATTTAGAAAAATTGATTTCTAACAATACCTTTATTACCGAACAATCACCACCGTCCCTTTTTTAGTAATTCGATTGCGTTGTTTATCTCGCAAAATTGCAACCCAATAGTACGCTAAAACAGTTTTAACAGTCTAGCTGATACTTCGGAACCAAGTATATCTCAAAAAGATTTCTAAGAATAAAAACAGAATTCCAAATAAGGCCCACGGAAAAAATTGCTCTCTATACCGTCGAAAAGAATCTATGTCTACCTCAGTTCGTTCTAGCTTATCAATTTCTTGATAGATAGACCGAAGGGCATTTGTGTTTGTAGCTCTAAAATATTTCCCGCCTGTTTCAGCGGCAATTTTTTTTAGGAGTTTTTCATCAATTTTTACTTCTTTTTCTATCATCACAATATTGCCAAACGGATCTTGGTCGGGAGCTAAGGCTTTACCTATAGAGCCCACCCCAATTGTATATACTTTTACTTCATAAGCTTTCGCAATTTCCAAAGCTGTGACGGGTCCAATCGGTTCGCTCACATTGTTTTCGCCATCTGTCAACAAGATTACAATCTTTGACTTGGCCTTGCTTTCACGCATCCGATTGACGGCCGTGCCTAGTCCCATGCCTATAGCGGTACCATCTTTTAATTGCCCAACTTCGATGTTTTTTAATTGTTGTAGCAATATATTTTTGTCTGTAGTTAAGGGTGCCAGCGTAAAACTTTCTCCAGAAAAAATCACCAATCCGATTCGATCGGTGAGCCGAGCATTTACAAATTCTTGAGCTACTTTTTTAGTCGCTTCTATTCGGTTTGGCTTTAAGTCCTGTGCCAGCATAGACCCAGAAATATCGATACTTAGTGCGATGTCAATTCCTTCACTGTTCACCGTTTCGTTTACATTATACGTTTGTGGGCGTGCAAGAGCTACAATTATACAAGCCATGCTCAAAAGGCGTAGCCAAAATAAAAGTGGTAAAAATCGAGCTTTTCCCTCACCATTTTTTTTGGGGAGTCCTTCCAAACTTGATAAAATAAGCGGGCTGCTTTTTTTTACTTTTTCAAAAGAACGATAAAAAATAAGTAGTGGTAGCAAAAGCAACAGCCACAAAAAATGTGGGTGTGCAAAATTTGAATTTCCTATGTTTAATAATTCTAACACTAGTCGGTAGTTTCTTGTAGAGTGTTTTCTTGTTTTAAAAATTCAGCAGTAGTGGTCACAAAAGAAAGTGCAGCTTCATTACTTTGTTGATGTTCTTCTTCTGTGGGTTTGCTCTTTGCAAATTTTACTAAGTCTGCGGTGGTAAATATCGTTCGTAATTTATCTAGCGTCTCACTCCGTTTTTTATATTTTCTTCTTTGCAAGAATTTCTTCACGCTCGTAATAATTTCTTGTGAAGTTTTTTCAAAACAATCAATACCAAATGCGTCCTCAATATACGTACGAATAATATCGCTTAACTCAGTATGATGTTGTTTCTCTTCTCCCTTCAGCCAACCTTCCTGCTGTATTACTTTTTGTAGGGAACGAGTAGCGGTTTCCCAAGGTGCTATATATTTTTTCTTGCTAATCTTTGGTTTCTTCTCGCGGTTTTTAATTTTTTTATATATAAAATATAGAACCACTATTAGCAAAAGAAGCCCTAATATGGCAAATAAATAATACTTGATGGCATCCCACCAAGATTGCTTCGCCTCAATAATTTCATAAATAGGTTTTATTGGTTTACTCGTATCAGCATCAATTGTTTTAACTGTTATAGGCAATTCAGGCGATAGGATTTCGTAGGTTGGGCTGCCATCTAAAGGGGTTACTACAAACGTTTGCGAAGGTATAATCCATTGTCCTTCATCAAAATTAGTAAGCGTACTTTCCAGAATAAGTTGGGTTCTATCAGTGGCACGGCTTGTATCGGTTTTGAATCGATTGATTACTTCAAACTTATTAAAGGTATCGGCCAAGCGTGGAAGCTGCACACGAAATTTTTGTTCGTTTAATTCTATTTCATGACGGAATTGAATCGGGTCGCCAATGACAATACTTTTCTTATTAGCGCTTGTTTTTACTGTAACCTCTTGTGCAATACAGTTAGTACTAGTCATGAGCATAAGTACTAGCATACATAGCATGGCTAAATATTGAGTAAGAAATTTTGATATGAAACTTCTAATTGTCATCTGCTTTTAAAAAATCCCTTTAAAGGTTTTACGTAATCATCAGCCGTACTTATAGAAAGTAAATCGGCGCCTGATTTTTTAAAAATTTCTTTTATGGACTTTGTTTTTTTCTCAAAGCGCTCATTATAAAATTTACGCAAAGAAGCTAAACTTGTGTCTAACCAAGCTTCCTCTCCATTTTCACTATCTTGAACTCTAATTATACCTACATTTGGTAATTCCTTATCACGTGGGTCATAGACGTGAACGCCTATTATGTCATGTCTTTTTTTAGCAATGCGCAAACTCTTAGAAAAATCTGGACTGATAAAATCACTAAGTAAAAATGCAATGCTTCGTTTTTTGATTACGTTATTAGCATACCGAAGCACTTCTTCAATGTTCGTTTTGGCACCGCCCAACGTAGCGGAAGGGGTAGCCTCCCTAGTTAGCAATTCTCTTATAATATATAGAATATGTCCTTTCCCTTTTTTGGGGGGAATAAATTTTTCAACCTTATCTGAGAAAAATAATACACCCACTTTATCGTTATTCCCTAAGGCACTAAAGGCTAAGGTTGCACAAATTTCAGTAAGGGTATCTCGTTTTTTTTGACTCGTGCCAAATAAAGAACTGGCACTTATGTCAACCAATAGAAGTAAAGTAAGCTCTCGTTCTTCTTCAAAAATTTTGATGTGAGGATCAGCATAGCGTGCTGTTACATTCCAATCAATACTGCGCACGTCATCGCCATATTGGTAAGCACGTACTTCACTAAAACTCATACCGCGGCCTTTAAAAGCAGTGCTATACTCGCCGCTAAAGATATGATTGGATAAACCTTTGGTTTTAATTTCTATCTGTCGCACTTTTTTTAAGAGTGCTGATATGTTCGTTGCGTTGCTCAATTACGAATTGTTTACTTACGAATTACGAAAACTCAATCATTGAAACGTAATTGAATCATTCGTCATTCGTAATTGATTTAGGGTACTTCTACTGCATTTAAAATTTCATTTACAATCATTTCGCTCGTCATGTTTTCCGCTTCTGCTTCATAGGTAATTCCTACTCTATGACGCATTACGTCTTGGCACACGGCACGTACATCTTCAGGGATTACGTAGCCTCTTCGTTTGATAAAAGCGTAGGCCTTACTAGCCAAGGCTAGGTTTATACTCGCACGTGGCGATCCTCCGTAGGCAATCAGCGGGCTTAATTTCTCTAATTTATAATCGGCGGGTTGACGCGTTGCAAAGACAATATCTATAATATATTTTTCAATTTTCTCGTCCATATATACCTGCTGCACCAAACTACGTGCTTCAAGAATTTCTTCTTTTGTGACTACCGCTTGAATAGGCGTTTGATTTTGAGGTTGAATATTCTGCCGAATTATTTGACGTTCTTCTTCACGATTGGGATAACCGATTACTACTTTGAGCATAAACCGATCTACTTGTGCTTCTGGTAGTGGGTATGTTCCTTCTTGTTCAATTGGGTTTTGAGTAGCTAATACTAAAAAAGGTTTTTCAAGGGTGAAGGTATTTTCACCCAGTGTTACTTGTTTTTCCTGCATAGCTTCTAGTAAGGCAGATTGTACTTTGGCCGGAGCGCGATTGATTTCATCGGCTAATATGAAGTTCGCAAAAATGGGACCGTGCTTGACTTCAAAATTATTTTCTCTTTGATTATAAATCATAGTTCCTACCACGTCGGCCGGAAGTAAGTCGGGCGTAAACTGAATCCGAGAAAATTTTCCATTGATAGCCGAGGAAAGTGATCGAATGGCTAAGGTCTTTGCTAATCCAGGCACACCTTCTAACAAAACGTGGCCGCCCGCTAATAAACCGATAAGCAAGCGCTCGGTCATATATTTTTGACCAACGATTGATTTTGATAATTCTATTTGTAATAAGTCAATAAAAGAGCTTTTCTGTTGAATGCGCTCGTTCAACTCTCTTATGTCTGATGATAATGCTTCCATGTTATTTTTCTGAAGGCGTAAAAATAAGGAAGCGTGCTATCCTGAGGCGTTAAAGAAGATAAAAAATTTGAAGTCTAAGAGTGATGCGACGGTTCTAGAACCAAGGTGTTTGGCCCGCTAATTTTTTACCGAAAAAGGCGAAAGGAAAATAGGCAAGCAGTAAATCAAAAACAATATACCACAGAGGAGGTTGTATCATTATACTGGCTAATATTCCACCTAACAAAAAGAAGGCACCCATGATAATCGTGATGCGATAGCGTCGACTAATAGATAATTTGCAAGCTATAAAGGCAGCGAGCAAGGTGCCAAGCGCGTGTGCTAAAAATATAGGAACAAAATTTTTCAGAGGAAGACTCGCTAAGACTTCTGGTGTTAGTTTTAATGGGTCTACTCCTAAGGGAAGAGCAACAATTGCATTACTATAAGTGATGATTTGCATGTTTAATAAACTGCCTAACAAAAGGCCTACCACTGTGGCTAAAATATTTCGTAGGGTGGGGGACATTACTATTTTTGCACAAGGTATAAAATTTATACTGAAAAAAAAAGCGACCCGCAATGAGTCGCTTTTCTTGATTGTTTTTTGCTATTTTCTTCGTTGACTGCGAGACTTCGTTTGGTCTGCTTGTTTTTCTTGCAGCTCTTTCATTTTTTTCATAAACTTAGATTCTTTGGCCGGTTCGTTTTTCTTGGCTAAAATTTTAGCCCGAATCTTGTCAGGGTCAATTATATACTTTTGAATGATTACCTGCAAGCCTAGGGTAATTAAATTAGAAACAAAATAGTACAATGTCAATGCAGAAGCAAAAGAGTTGAAGATACCCAAAAACATGATCGGCATAATGAATGGCATGTATTTCATGACCGGATTGCTTTGATCCATGGTAGCATTGCTCATGCTATACAAGGCCAAGAGTATACTAGTGATAGCAAATAAAATTGTAAACAAACTCACGTGGTCGCCATAGAAGGGAATTGAAAAGGGCAAGCTAATAATAGAATCATAAGACGATAAATCCGTAGCCCAAGCAAAGCCTTTTTGACGGAGTTGTATGGCATGTGGGAAAAAGGAAAACAGTGCAAAGAAAATTGGCATTTGCAATAAAGCAGGTAGACAACCTCCTAAGGGATTGACTCCAGCTGTTTTGTATAGTTTCATTTGTTCTACGCCAAAAGCTTGTTTGTCATCTTTATACTGTTCTTTTAGTTCGTCGAGTTCGGGTTTTAGGGCTTTCATTTTTGCGCTAGAAACGTAACTTTTATAAGTGAACGGTGACATTAATAGTCGAATAATAAAGGTGAGAAGAATAATCACGATTCCCATATTGCTAAACATAGAGGACAACCAATTAAAAAGCGGCAGGATTAAGCCTTTGTTTATATATTTTATAAAACCAAAAATGCCATAGCTCAATGGTACAATTTCTTGCATGTCATTTTTATACGTTTTTAATAGTTCGTAGTCGTTCGGTCCTGTGAATAATTGGAAGTTCAATTGGTCCTGCGATTTGAGCGATAGCTGAGCACTAAAGTTAGAAATTGTAGCAGAGTCGCCTTTTTCAGTGGGAGACATTAGCACGTCCCCTTCTGTAAATGTTTGACCTTTTGGAATAATCGTGGTATTGAAAAAATGTTGCTTAAAACTGACCCATTTCAATTCTTGTTTATCAAAGTCTTCTGTTTTTTTCTCGGTGATATCGTAAGTGTCAAAGCCATCCTCTACACCATTAAAACACACTTGGCTGTAGCGAGATTCTGTTTCCTTATCCCGTTCAGTATGTAAAGACTGTCCATTCCAAAAGAGCGTAATATTTTTACTTTTATCAGCACCCCCAGTTGCTACTGCCATATCCATCATATATCCTTTTTCAGGAAGGGTGTAGGCTATGGAGAACCCGTCGGCGTTGGTAAACGTTACGGTTTTACCGCCAGCGTCTACACTTGAATTGAAGCTTTTCTTCTTAGTATTTTGCGTGACACCATTTTTTTGATACTCAAAATCAAAATGATTCTCACCGCCAGAAAAAAGAGTCAACTCTTTATTGAGCTTTTGCTCATAGCTCTGAGAACTTTCAAATTTTTTGAGAATTACCTGTTTCAAGTGAGCTCCCTGATTGGTAAAGGTCACTTTCAATTCTTCGTTTTCCAATGTGGTTTCTTGCTCAGCGATGATGAGAGTAGAATCACCTGAAGTATTAGAATCAGGAGTCGCAGCAAATTGATTTTTTACACTATCAATTGTTGTTGCGTTGGTAGCAGCAGAATCTGTTGCTAGTTCTGTTTTTTGTTTCGGGTTTTTTGTTTCGTTCTTGGCATTTTTATTATTAATAAAAATATAGGCAATTAATAATACCAAGAGAAGTCCAAAACCGATTGCGGAGTTTTTGTCCATAGTTTTAAGAAAAGTTGGGCAAAGGTAAGCTTAATACTAAATTAAATCCCAACAGTCACTCATCTTTCCAACTTGAGAATCAAATTTTTAATGAAACAGTGTGGTTTTCTGCCAATAGCTATTGCCGGGTGAGTTTCACCGTATAAACACCTTCCTCACTAACAATTTTTCCAAGATATAGCCCAGCGCTTAAACTTCGAGGAGAGAGGGTTACGCTGTTTTTTGTAAACGAACGCTCCAAAATTTTACGCCCGTTGATTGAGTAAAGTTCAAAACGTGCGTTTTGATTCTCAGGTAGTTTTATTGTGAGTTCACCCAGTCCTAAGCTAAAATTATAAGAATTGAAAACCTTCACACCGCTTAGAACGCCACTAAGGTTGGAAACACCCACTGCGAGACAGCTTGAGCTTAAAATACGTTTATCTCTAAAATGTTGGCATAACACATTCACATTCGCCCCGTTATTGAGCAATGTGTCGGCTTGTAACATAAAACGAGCTGCTTCGGTAAGTGTTGTATTGTCCGTTAGAAAAAATAAGGTTTCTAACATTAATGCATCGGTAGCGTTTCTGCCCAAGTCAGCATAAATATTTTGCAAAGCCGCATTCCAAACTTCGCCTAATTCATAGAAATTTCCAGGGAATGGTTGCAAATAGGTCATGTTTGTATTCGCCACTCGTCCTTGCCATTGACCGTTATTGCCATCCCAATTAAATACTTTTTGCCAATTGTAAGGATCTAGGTATCTTGAGTAGGATGTGGCAAAATAATCAGCCAGTCCTTCATCCAAACCTCTCCGTTCATTGCTAAAAAACCCATTCGCATTGGCACTCCAACTCAACCCATGACAATACTCATGAATAATAACGTCAGCATCTTCAGCATCATCAATGCCACCGTCGCCAAAAATGATAGTAGGAGCGCTTCCATTGCGATTAAAAATAGAGTTGTCGGCACCAAACTGACCATGAGCGTCGGCTGACAGTTGTAAGTCCATTAAGCTATCATAACCTAAAGAACTTACGTAATCATGGTAGGCAGTTATATGATAAGCCACCATACATTCTTCAAATCCAGGTTGAGAACGGTCAAAATAAAAATTGTTGGTCACCGAGCTTGAAACAGGTAGGAAAGGAGCTTCAAAGTCTTCTATTTTGACGTAGTCATTTTCAAGGAAAAACTGATTGACAAACGTGTCATACACGGCTCTAATATTTACTGGGAGATAGGCTGGGCTCATCCATGCTTGGTCAATATCATTAGAATCTACGTACGGGAAACCGTACACTTTATTAAGAAAGGTAATTGGGTCCGGCGAAAAAACATTGGCATTTACAAAGGTGTCAATCCCAAGGTTTAATACATGGTTCCACTCATTGACCAGCTCGCCTGATTCATTAATTAATTTTGTTTTGTCATAGGTTTTATCCCAGGCTTGTTGCACTTGAACTACTTCATAATGGTCACCTTTGGGATAGAGGGCTAAAAAATGTTTCTTGACTGTTTCACTTTTAGACCAAGTAGAAAAATTTGTTTTCTGACCTTGCAATTTATTCAGGTCAATAGCTACGTCAATCGGATTCAATTGTTGTAGCGTACCCGCGCCATTAGAGATTGAAATTATTTTATTGCGCTTATCCGTATTTACTTTTATATATTTTGAAAAAACAGGGAGCTCTTTAAAAAGTACGTCAAAGGTATAATGTTTGGACACTGGACTTTCATTAAAAAACCGAAGCGCTAGTTCAATATCAGGGTTGTCAATTTCTGCAATATGTTGTTTTAAAAATTCTGACTGTTTTTCCTCTTGCGAAGGAAATACTTCATGAACAAACAATAGTTCGTCTTGCGCGTTTATAGCTCCTGCACAAATTAAAAATATGGAAATAAGAAATGCCCTCATGCTGTAAATCTAAAGTTACATTATTTTTACTATGATGGGCGATTTGAGCAATTGCAAATTGTCAGAGGAGTGTAAAAGAGAACTTCTACTTGACCTTTTTACGAAGTTTGCTTCGCAGGGCTTCTATCAAAATAAACTCTTCGTCACTCAAATCGCTTTCATCAATATCAGCTTCTTGATTCAGCGTAATGACTTGTTCGCTTTCTAATTTTAAATAGGCTGGCAAAGAGGCATTCATAACTTCGCCCTCGGCACACATATAATAATCTGCCATCCACTTCCACAGTTCAAGTTGTGTATTGGTTACAATCGGGATAGCATCTATAATATTTCGGACGGGTTTGATAATAAAACCTTCTGGTTTTTTATTATGCAACGCTTTTACAATACCACTATACATTTTACTTGTTCCGAACGGAACCTCGACTCGCTGACCGACTTTAATTTTTTCCTGCATTTCAATAGGCACACCATAGGTGAAGGTGGCTTTAAGCGGTAAGGGTAAGAGGATATCGGCGTACATTTTATTGAAAGTAGCTATTTCTTTTAGTATTCTATTTAAAATCTAAGCCAAACTGCCAAACCTGCTCGCAGCCATTTTGCCGGCAATAGTCTAAACAGGACTGCATATAACGTTGAGTAAATTTTCTAAGGTCAATTTCTTCGCTAAATTTATCATAGGCTATCGGTGGTAAAAAAACAGTGGTCAAGTAGCCTGGTGTGAATCTAAAAAAATGACTCGGCGGCATTCTTTTTGCAGTGTCGATAAATAATAAGGGTAGAATTTCTTTTTTTTGTTTTTGAGCTAATGCGAATGCTCCTTTTTTAAAAGCGTATAATTCCGATTGAATCTTATCAGGAAATGTGCCTTCAGGAAAAATAATTACAGACCAATTTTCGCTCAAATAACGCACCATATTTCTGTAGGTGCCAGCGCTTTTGCGGGCAGAACTTCTATCTACCACAATGACCGCCATTCGATACAACAGACCAAATAAAGGAGCTTTGTTTACTTCTATTTTACCAACTCCTTTAAAATAAATTGGAAGTGCTGTATACATCTGCACGGGATCCCAATAATTTTGGTGATTGGCTGTAATGACGTAATTCTTTTGTAAGTCAATTTTTTCTCTGTGAAAACGTCGTGGAATAATCCCTGTCATGTAACACCAAAAGTGAGAGTAAAACCGAAGTAAGTAGTGCACGATTTTATCACGAGTCTTGAGCGGTAAAAAATAGATAACAATCCAAAACGGAAAAGAGGGTAATAGCATAACTAAAAAAATTAGCATGACATAAACCGAATAAACCGCTTGTAGCATTTTTTTCATTAGCTCGCGTGAATGAGGTCAATCGCTTCTTTTAGCGGGGTATTTGCTTGTTCGCCATTCGCTAAATTTTTAAGTTGAACTGTATTTTTCCTTTTTTCATCTTCTCCGTAAAGCAGTACAAAATCAAATTCTTTTCTATTGGCGTATTTAAATTGCTTATCAATTTTTTTAGCATCAGGAAATAGAATGCAACTAATAGAAGCTGTGCGAAGCTCCTTAGCGATTGCTAATAAATCATTTGTATTTTCATCGCCAAAATTGATTAATAAGACCGTTTTATGTTGCTTTGTGTTTTCTGGGAATCCGTTGCTTTCTTCTAATACATCATAGATGCGATCTACTCCGAAAGAAATACCTACGCCTGGCACACTTTGTTTTAATCCAAATAAGGCTGTGAGATCATCGTAGCGCCCTCCCCCGCCAATACTACCTATTTTTACATTGGTCGGTTTTACTTCAAAAATACTTCCTGTGTAGTAGTCTAAGCCGCGGGCTAAGGTGAAATCAATTTGTAAAAAAGGACAAGAGTCTAACACAGTTTGCAATTCCTGAATTCCTTCTTTACCTTTTTCATTTGCACCAAGCAGTCTCGTGATTTTTTCTATTTTATCATTGTTGTTTTCTAACTCTTGCGTGGCTAAGTATTCCGTTACTATTTCAATAGCCGAATCAGAAAAGTTTCGTTGACGCAATTCATCAAGAACTTTGTCTAAACCAATCTTATCGAGTTTATCAATCGCAATGGCAAGGTCGGTCATTGAGTTGTCGGGCCCGCATAGTTCTGATAAGGCTGTAAGTACTTTTCGATTGTTGATGCAAATTTCAACAGGGATTGCAAGTTTTTCAAAAACTGTTTTATAAATCAAAGAGAGTTCAATTTCATTTAAAAGTGAGCTGCTACCTACAATGTCTGCATCGCACTGAGTGAATTCTCTGTAGCGACCTTTTTGAGGCTTGTCCGCACGCCATACATTTTGAATTTGAAAGCGCTTGAAGGGCATAGGTAATTTCCCGTAATTCATAGCGATGTAACGAGCAAAGGGGATGGTTAAATCATATTTTAAGGCTCGCTCAGTAATCTCACTGTCGTTTTTGCCTGCCAATATATTTTCGAAATGACTGCTTACCTCATTCTTGTCTTTTCGATGAAGCCCATTATTTAAGATTTTGAAGATTAACTTATCACCTTCATCGCCATATTTGCCCATAAGGGTATCCAGGCGTTCAAAAGCCGGAGTCTCCAACGGCTCAAAACCATGAAGCTCAAACTGTTCGCGAATTATATCTAAGATATAATTTCGTTTGGAAAGTGTGTTAGCGTCAAAATCACGAGTGCCTTGTGGAAGTGCTGGTTTCATTGGGATAAATTGTTATAAACCGCAAAAGTAATTCATAGATGTTTGCCCTATCTTTACGCACTAATATTTATTGTTATGAAGAAGATGCTGTTCACAGCTACTATTCTGCTTTTGGCTAGTGTAGCCTTTGGTCAGAAAGGTGCAGTTAAGGGGTTTGTGTATGAAAAAGGTTCTGGTGAGCCTTTACCATTTGCTACCGTAGCCATCGAGGGAACAACTATCGGCAATAAATCAAATAATTCAGGATTTTTTAATATTCCTAAAATTCCAGTAGGGGAGGTTACGCTTCGTGTAAGCTCAGTAGGATATGAAACGGCAACCAAAACTGCTGTAATCAAAGATGATTATACTACGAACGTCAAGGTTTTTTTAAAGAAAAGGCCTCGTACATTTAAGAAGGTAGTGATTACCACTAAAAAGGTGGAACGCAAATTTGAGACACGAGTAGGGGTAACCAAAATCACTCCGAAGGAATTGAAAATGTTACCGAGTATTGGTGGTGAGCCAGATATTGCTCAATATTTGAGTGTTATGCCTGGTGTAGTTTCTACGGGGGATCAAGGTGGTCAACTTTATATTAGAGGAGGATCGCCAATTCAGAATAAAATTTTATTGGACGGGATGACAATTTACAATCCGTTTCACTCGATTGGTTTGTATTCGGTTTTTGAAACGGAAGCTATTCGAAATGCGGAAGTAATGAGTGGTGGCTTTGGCGTAGAATATGGCGATAGAACTTCGGCTATTGTAAATGTGACCACGAAAGATGGGAATAAAAATAAAATTAAGGGTAAAATAGGTGTGAACCCTATTTTAGCGAAGGCCTTCATCGAAGGCCCCTTGAGTAAACCTAAAGAAGAAGGAGGCGGGTCGGCTACTTTTTTAGCTTCTTTGAAACACTCTTATTTGGCTACTTCTTCTACAGCTTTGTATGGAGGATTAGGTGAGCCCTATGAATCAAAACTTCCTTATACGTTTACAGATATGTATGGGAAAATCAATTTGAACTCTGCGGCGGGTAGTAAATTCAGTTTTTTTGGATTTAATTTTGATGACAAAGTTCGCTTTGCGGGGACTTCTAATTTGAACTGGAAAAACTGGGGATTAGGTAGCAACTTTATAATTTCACCCAATGGGTCTAGCTCATTGATATCGGGTGGTGTTTACTTTAGTGATTATAATATTAACTTGGAAGAAGCAGATAATCTACCACGGAGTAGCTCTATAAACGGTTTTGATGCTAATCTTTCCGTAACTTCTTATTTCCAAAATCACAATGAGTTAAAGTATGGTGTAGAGTTCAATGGTTTTAGTACAGTTTATAATTATTTTAATTTCTTAGGCATTCCGTTGGATCAAAGCCAATACACTACTCAGCTTGGTGTCTATGTAAAAGGAAAGAAAAATTTTGGTGATAAACTTATTATTGAGCCGGGTCTCCGTTTGCAATACTATGCTAGTATCCCAGCTACTCGCTTGGAGCCGAGAGTCGCTTTTAAGTATAACTTGACAGACCATGTCCGAATTAAGGGTTCATCAGGTCTGTATTCGCAAAATTTAATTTCTTCAAAATCTGACCGAGATATTGTAAACTTCTTCTCAGGATTTCTAACGGCCCCCTCTTTTGAAGTAGAAGACAAGCAGGGCAAGAATGCAAAAAACAATGTTCAAAAAGCATATCACATCATTGGTGGAATTGAAGTAGACCACGGAGACTTTGAATTTACACTGGAGCCATGGTTTAAAAACTTTACTCAGTTGATATCGATTAATCGTTATAAGCTTGAGCCTGGCGATTCTGATTTTATTATCGAAACGGGAAAAGCATATGGATTAGACTTTACGGCAAAATACGTGAAAGACCGTATTTATTTTTGGGGTGTTTATTCCTATGGTTATGTTGATCGTTTTGATGGAGAACAAGTATATCCCACACCTTTTGACAGAAGACATAACGTGAATATTCTTTTATCATACACGGCCGGAAAAAAATATGATTGGGCTTTGTCAGCTCGATTTAATTATGGTTCAGCTTTTCCGTTCACTCAGACGCAATCATTTTTTGAACAAGTTGATTTTAGCGGAGGGCTTAGTACAAATTATCTAACGCAGAATGGCAATGTAGGTATTTTATACGCCGATGAAATTAACGGAGGGCGATTGTCTGCCTATCATAGATTAGACCTTTCGGCCACCAAAAAATTCTTGCTAAAGAATAAAACAACGTTAGAGCTTAATCTAAGTTTAACTAATGCCTACGATCGGAGAAATATTTTTTACATTGACCGAATTAGAAATACCCGAGAGTATCAGCTGCCTTTATTTCCTAGTGCTGGCGTGAACTGGTCTTTCTAAACCGGACAAATGAACTTTTACTAATGACTATACAACACACCCTAAAACGTTTTTTACCTTTATTTTTTATTCTTTTTTCTCTTCAAGCTCAAGCCCAGTTTACCCTGAAGTTTACTGAGCCGCACCGACTATTAAAACAGTCTATTGAACATTATGAGTATGGTCATTATCAAAAGTCTCATGACTTGGTGCAGCAATATTTGGATAAGAATTTTACAAAATCTGAGCGTGAGCCTATGGGTTCGCAAGATGCTTTGTACGAAGCCACAGCAGAATTTTATAAGCGACTGACGGAAGTGGGCCTTCAAAAGAATGGTGGTATGGCTAATCTTGGAGTCTTTCTTGCGGAAACGCCCTATGCAGCGATTCAGCAGTATGGGTATTTTAAAATGGCCAAATTTCTATTTGCCCAACAAAATTTTATTCAAGCCATTCCGTTCTATGAAAAATCGAGTATCAATTACCTAAGCAATGATGAAATTACTCAGCGAAATTTTGAGTTAGCTTATTGTTATTTGCTGAATAATCAGTTGGATAAAGTCAATCCTCTTTTTGCTTCTATTAAAGATGTGGAAGGAGATTATTTTAGCCCAGGAAATTATTATCATGGCGTACTGTCTTACTACAAAGGTGAATATGCCGATGCATTGAAAAGTTTTGAGGCAGTAAAAAATCAAGAACAGTATAAAGATATTGTTCCTTTTTATATTGCTGAACTTAATTATTTTACAGGTAAAAAAGACAAAGCACTAAAAAAAGCATTGTCCTATACCAATCAAAAAGATGCGCCCTATTATGCAGCCATGAGTCAATTGGCGGGGCAAATTTATTATGAACGAAAAGAATTTGCCAAAGCGGAAATGTATTTAGCTCAGTTCGCGAATCAAAATAAAAATGTTCGTAATGATGATTTTTTCAGACTTGGTTTTTTACAGTATCAAAAAGGCGAGTTAGAAAATGCCATTGAATATTTTCAAAAGGTTAAAAATAATGGTTCAGAGCTGTATGCGCAATCTCTGTATTACTTGGGATTGAGTTATTTAAAAAACGGCGATAAGAAAAATGCTTTGGTTGTATTTAAACAAGCATTGAAAACCAACCAACTTGGCAAGCTGAAGGAGGATGTAAAGTTTAATACTGCCAAACTCGGTTACGATATATCAGATACTGAAGAAACTGAGAAGCAGCTCGATGCTTTTATTACGGAGTTTCCTGCCTCAAAATATTATCAGGATGCCGTAGAAATGTTGGCGCTGTTGAATATTAAATCGAAAAATTTTGAAAAGGCTAGTGCGTCCTTGCGAAGGATAGGTAATTTATCGCCTGTGTTTCAGTCTGTGTATCAGAAAGTGAATTATGCTCGTGGTATTCAGTTGTTGAAAAATGGGAATGCTGATTTGGCGATTCCTTTTTTTACAGAGTCAAAAAAATATCCTGTCAATGAGAACTTAGTGGGTTTGGCAGAATTTTGGAAAACGGAATGTCACTATCGCCTGGGACAATACCAAGATGCCTTATCAGCAAGTTATAGTTTTATTGATCAGCCAGGTGCGGGAAATAGTCCAGCATTGATTCGGAATGCATTTTTAGCAAATGCTTACATTCATATGCACGATAATGAAAAGGAAAAACTAAAATTAGCTTATTCTAATTATTTAGATACGGCTGGTGAAATATCGGCTGCCCAAGCATTAAGTCAGATGGATAGCATAAAGCCAAATTATGTACCCAGTCACGTACCGTTTGTAGATGCTAATCCCTATGTATTTATATATCAATTGCCAAGTCAAAATGTTGAATTTGATTATAAACCTTTACCATTAACGCCAATTGCTTATAACAATACTGTAAAAGGCGGGATGGCAAACAATAATTACATTAAAGCTGGATTAGGAACCTTGCGAACAACTCACGCAGAAGTTGGCTATGACTTAAGTGATAATGTAGGGCAAGATTTATATCTCACCTTGCTACATCGTGCCTCAAAGTCAAATAACTACCTGCAGCAAGCTTCTATCAATCAGGCCCGTTTAGTTGGCACACAGAAGTTGGGCCAATTTGACTTATCCTCCGCTTTACAAATTGAACGAACAGTTTACAGACCTTATGGAGCTGAAAGACAATTCTTAACTGATGATAGTAAGAATCGGTTTTTGGATATTAATATTCTTTCTAAAATAAAACCCTCATTTGAATTACTAAAGGGTGTAAAGTCAAATGCAACGGTTGGTTTTGGAGCATATAATGTGAAAAGCTTAGGGGGAAGTTGGAGTGGAACTGAACTATCTTTTTTGACCGATGTGTCAATGCTAAAAGATTTGAATGAAAAAACGTCTGCTAGCCTGGGTATAGAAATCCAAGCCAATAAATTAGTGGGCGGCGGTAAAAAACCTGAGGACATAAGCACCGGTACCAGTTTTTTACTTTTAAAACCTATGGTCTCAAGAAAAGTGGGAGACATAAATTTCAATATTGGGTTGTTCCCCGCCCTGGCTAAAAACATTACCCTACTACCCAATGCAGATGCCAGTACTTTTTTGCCTTCTTTGAATGCACGGGTGAAAGTGGGCGTTGAAAGCGAGTTGATTGCCAATTCTTATAAACAATTCACACAAGTAAATCCGTTCATTAAATTGATTGACTTGCAGCAAACTAAAAGAACCTTGTATTATGCTGGAATAAGTGGGGCTATTTATTCTAACATAAATTATGCATTTAAAGTGGGTGGAGGAAAGGTTAAAAATTTACCTCTTTATATTAACGATACCTTCAGCAACCGAGATTTTGATGTATTGTATGAAAAAAATGCAACGATACTCTCCTTGCAGGCTAATGTTGAATATCAACTGAATTTCAATACGAATGCCGGAGTTCAGGTGCAGTACGAGCCACTTTTGACAATGGAGACCTTCACAACAGCTTTTCATTATGTTCCCCTTCAGTTAAACGCTTTTGCCAAATATACTTTAATGAAACGCCTTAGTTTGAGAGGAGATTTGTTTGTCCGATCTATGACTACCCCATTTAGAGCAGCTAGCGAAGGGAGAATTAAAAAACTACCCGGGGCTGTAGATTTAAATGTAAGAGCCGATTATCAATTGCGCACGAAGTGGAATGTGTTTTTTGAAGTAAATAATGTATTAAATAACAAATATAACCGATGGAATGCTTTCCCCAATTATGGGCTTAACGTACTAGGCGGTTTAGTATATTCTTTTAATAAATCATTAAGAACTTCAAAGTTTATTACAGAATAAAATAAAACACCTTACATTTAACGCTTCGAATGATACAAATAGAAAACTATATTTCAGGTTTCTTATTAAAGAATAAATTCTGCGCCATAGCGGGCTTGGGCAGCTTAGAATTAAAAAGAGAATCTGCACAAGTAAGAAACGATGACCACGATGTTTATCCGCCTAGTTATTCCATTAACTTCTCTCCAATTGGAGTAGTAGATGACGGTTTTGCCACTTATATCGCGAATCATGAGAATGTCAGCATTTCAAAATCTTCTAACGATATTAAAACATTTAGCCAAGATGTAAAACGAGAGTTGAAGAAAACGGGTCGATACGAGTTAGACGGAGTTGGCTTATTTACCTATAAGAATGAAATCATTCAGTTTATTCAAGATGACACGCTTGATTTAGGACAAGACCCAATCAAAATTTATCAAGAAAGTGATCCGTTAGAGGATGAAGAAACGCTTGCTGATGCCAAGAGTTTTAAGGATCTAAATTATACGCATAGCGAAAAAGGTATGGGGCGGCCTCAAACGGGTACCTTAATCAAATACCTTCTTTCTTTATTATTACTAATCGGTTTGGCTGCTGGTGCTTATTACGCCTATAACTATTATCAACAGTATAGAATTGATAATCCTCAGGAGCAATCTGTTGCAAACATCGAAGATTTCGAAGCAACGGGATCGGACGATACAAGCTATAACGCGGATGAAGCTTTACCGAATGATAATGTGGACACAAATTCTATATCAAACTCCGGCGCAGTGGGTACTACTCCCAAAGCAGCGGCTGGAGAGTATACTATAGCTGTTAAAGCTTATACTAACCAAGCATCAGCCAAATTAAAAGCGGAAAAATTGACAACTTACGGTAACAAGGCTTCGGTTGTTCAAAAAGGAGATACGTATTATTTAGTTATTATAGCAGGTCACCCATCCAATGATACAACTGTTATTAAGGATTCACTTAGAAGGTTTTTTAATCCAAGCGGTGCACCTTTTGTTGTTAAATAAAAAATTTACACTATATTTGCTTTCAGAAGAGCGAGAGATAAAGGGAACTAATTGGTTCCCTTTTCTATTAGCTAAAAAAATAAGAGGTGTAAGCCTATGAGCAGAGAAGAAAAAATAGAACAGTGGATCCAAGAAATATTAGACGAAACGGATTGCTTTATTTTATCTTCAAAACTTAAAGCTGACGCTAATTATAAGTTCTTTATAGACAGTGATACTGGCTTTTCGCTAGAAAAAAGCACAAAAATTAATCGTGCGTTGCGAAATAAAATTGATGATTCTGGTTTATTCCCGAATGGAAATTATTCTTTAGAAATATCAAGTCCAGGAACCAGTGAGCCTTTACAATTACCGCGTCAGTATAAGAAAAATATTGGGCGACTATTGGAAATCACGACAAAGGATACAGAGAAAGAAGAAGGACGCCTTACTAATATAACTGAAGAAGAAATAACGATTGAAATAAAAGGGAAGAAGAAAGAACCCAACAAATTAAAACAGATAAAAATGAATAACATTGAAACCGCTATCGTTCAGGTAGAATTTAAATAATCGAGATTATGGCAAGTATTAATTTAATTGACTCGTTCGCAGAATTTAAAGAAGCTGAAAGTATTGACAGACCCACCTTGATCAAAGTACTAGAAGATGTGTTTAAAACCATTCTTCGAAAGAAATTTGAGACGGATGAACCATTTGACGTAATCGTAAATGATCAGACGGGCGATTTGGAAATTTTTCATCGTAAAGAAGTAGTGGCTGACAATGAACTAGAAGATATCGTAACACAAATTAAGCTATCAGAAGCGCTTGAAGTTGATGATACGTATGAGATTGGCGATGAGGTTTATAAGGAAATTAAAATGCAGGATTTTGGTCGCCGAGCTGTTTTGGCAGCTAAACAAACCTTGGCATCACGAATCAATGACCTAAAGAAAAACATCCTTCTTGAAAAATATAAAGAACGCGTTGGAGAAATTATCAGCGGGGAAGTATATCAAATTTGGAAGCGTGAAATCATGCTGTTGGACGATGATGGTAATGAATTGATTCTGCCAAAATATGAACAAATCCCTTCGGACTATTTTAAAAAAGGCGAAACGACGAGAGCTGTAGTGAAAGCAGTAGAAATGAAAGGAAATTCACCCGTGATTATCCTGTCAAGAACAGCGCCTTCGTTTTTAGAGAAGCTATTAGAAATAGAAGTCCCAGAGATTTTCGACGGATTGATTTCTATTAAAAATATTGTAAGAGTTCCTGGAGAACGAGCCAAAGTGGCTGTAGAAAGTTACGATGATCGTATTGATCCAGTTGGAGCTTGTGTGGGTATGAAAGGAAGTAGAATCCACGGAATTGTAAGAGAGCTTCGCAATGAAAATATTGATATTATTAATTACACCAATAATCTACAATTACTGATAACTCGTTCACTGACGCCCGCTCGAATTAGTTCAATGGAAATAGACGAGGAGGACAAATACGTAGAAGTGCTAATGAAGGCTGATCAAGTATCGCTTGCCATTGGTAGAAGAGGTGTCAATATCAAATTAGCTCAAGAATTAACTGGGTATAAAATTGAAGTATTCCGAGACGATGTGGATAGCGACGATGAGTACGATGTTCCGTTGACAGAATTCTCTGATGAGATCGAACAGTGGGTAATTGATGAACTAGTAAAAATAGGATGTGATACCGCCAAAAGTGTGTTAGTATTGGAAGATGCTGACCTCGCTAAACGAAGCGACCTTGAGGAGGAGACCATTTCAGACGTTAGACGAATTTTAAAATCGGAATTCGAAGAGGAATAAAAAAAGAGTATATTCGAAACATCATATATGACAAATAGCAAAGGCATAAGATTAATGAAAGCCGCCAAAGAATTTAATATTGGTAAGGATACCCTTGTGCAATTCTTATTGGATAAAAAATTTGAGGTAGAAAACAGACCGAACACCGTACTTTCTGAAAAGATGTATGAGGAACTTATGCTGGAGTTTTCTCAGGATAAAGCCGCTAAAAAGAAGAGTGAGAAAATTAGCCTGCAAGTACAGCAGGTAGAAAAGCCTGAGAAAAAAGAGCCTGTAAAGGAAGAAGTTTCCTTGAAAAAAGAGGAAGCTGTGAAGGTAAAAGTCACAGATAAAATTGACTTAGATAAACCGACACCTCCTGTAGAGCCCGAGCCAAAGCCTACACCACCGAAGAAAAAGGTGACTAAGAAAAAATCAGTTACTACCAAGCCCAAGACGGCTGCCGAGAAAGTTTCTTTAAAAAAGGACGAAGCAGTTAAGCTAAAAGTTAAAGATAAAATTGATTTAGACAAACCAGTTGTTAAAGAGGAAGTAGTAGAACCGAAGAAGGTAGAGGCGAAGAAAGAGGAACCTAAGAAAGAAGTAAAAGAAGAGCAAGAGGTTAAGATTGAAAATATTAAGGCTCGTAAATTAGAAGGGCCCAAAATCCTTAAGAAAATTGAGCTCAAAGAGGAAGTGCCAAGAGCGCGTAAAAAAAGGAAAAGAATTCCAACGAAAGGTGCTAAACCTGCCGCTAATCGTCCAAATAAACCTTGGCAACAAAAAGGTAAAGCCGAGCCAGGTCAAACAGTTGACCCTAAGTTGATTCAACAGCGTTTGAAGCAGACTATGAATCGGGTGCAAGGAAACTCTTCGAAACGACCACCTAAAAGTTTGCGAAAAAATCGTAAAAAGGACAAGGCGGATAGAAAAGAGTATCAAGAGCAAATGGCGAGCAACGATCTCGGTGAGAAAGTATTAAGAATCACTGAGTTTTTATCTGTTTCTGAGCTTGCTAGCCTAATGAATGCAGAAGTAACGGAAGTGATTAGTTCTTGTATGAGTCTTGGAAGAATGGTTAGTATAAATCAAAGATTAGATGCTGAGCTCATAGAGATTGTAGCGGAAGAGTTTGATTACGAAGTAGAATTTATTGAGCTAGAAGATAAAACGGAGGAGGAAGTTATTGAAGAAGATAAGGAAGAAGACTTAGTGGTACGTCCACCTATCGTTACGATCATGGGGCACGTTGATCATGGTAAAACTTCATTACTAGATTACATTCGAAATGCGAGCGTAGTGGATGGTGAAGCCGGTGGTATCACTCAACATATTGGAGCCTATAAAGTAAAGACAGAAAGCGGTAAGGAAATTACTTTCTTAGATACGCCTGGTCACGAGGCCTTTACAGCCATGAGGGCCAGAGGAGCTAAAGTGACAGATGTTGTGGTGGTAGTGGTAGCGGCCGATGATGCTGTAATGCCACAGACGAAAGAGGCGATTTCTCACGCACAAGCAGCAGAAGTGCCAATGATTTTTGCGATTAATAAAATTGATAAAGACGGAGCGAACCCTGACAGGATTAAGGAGGAGCTATCGGGTATGAATATTTTAGTAGAAGATTGGGGTGGAAAATACCAGTCACAAGAAATATCAGCTAAGAAGGGTTTGAACATCTCTGAATTATTAGAAAAAATTGTTTTAGAGGCAGACTTACTCGAACTGAAAGCCAATCCTGATCGATTGGGCTATGGTACGGTTGTAGAGGCTTCCTTGGACAAAGGTCGTGGGTACGTTTCTACAATATTGGTTCAAAACGGAACAGTTCAAGTGGGTGATATGCTTTTGGCAGGTCCTTACTATGGTAGAATTAAAGCAATGACGGATGAGCGTGGTAAGCCTGTAGAAATTGCCGGTCCTTCAACGCCAGTACAGATTTTAGGTTTTGGTGGAGCACCACAATCAGGCGATACATTCCGAGCGTATGAAGATGAGAATGAAGCCAAAAACAAAGCCAACGAAAGAGAGAAAATACTTCGCGAGCAAGGAATGCGTACTAAGAAACACATTACGCTTGATGAAATTGGTCGTCGTTTAGCTCTTGGCAACTTCCAACAATTAAACTTGATTATTAAAGGTGATGTTGATGGATCGGTGGAAGCCTTGAGTGATTCATTAGAAAAACTTTCTACAGAAGAAATAGTAGTGAACGTAATTCATAAGGCAGTTGGTCAAATTACAGAAAGGGATGTTTTATTAGCCTCGGCTTCTGATGCAATAATTTGTGGTTTCCAAGTGAGACCGTCTGCTCAAGCTAATAAATTAGCTTCCGACGAAAATATTGAAATTAGAACTTACTCTGTAATCTATGATGCAATTGATGAAATCAAGAGTGCCATGGAAGGAATGCTGGAGCCTAAGGTTGAACGCAAAGTAACAGCTCAGTTAGAGGTTCTGGAAGTATTTAATATTACGGGGACTGGTAAAGTAGCGGGTTGTATGGTTAATGACGGTAAGATTAAACGTGATCACAAAATCAACTTGGTGCGCGAAGGAATCGTTCTGTATAGTGGTGAGCTTGGTGCCTTGAAACGTTATAAGGACGAGGTAAAAGAAGTTGTCAATGGACAAGAGTGTGGGATTAGCGTTAAAGGCTTTAATGATATTAAAAAAGGCGATATTGTTGAAGCGTTTGAGGAAATCGAAACGAAGCGTACACTTTAACAAACATCTACAGTAAGAAATAAAAAATGATCAGATTATTCTGATCATTTTTTTTGACCTGGTGAATAGTCAGATTGCTATATTCATAAATTTGTTATATCTTCAACATTTATAACCCCTCACGCTTTTATTTTTAAATGAAACGATTCTTATTTCCCCTATTGTTAATCTTTCTATCCCTAAAGGTCTGCTCTCAACCAAATTTGAGCATATCAGGCACTGTTTATATCGACAATAATTTAGATGGAAATGTGAACGGAACACCAGTAAATATTGGTGTAACTTCTCCTTCACTATGTATGAATCTGATTGACCCCATTGTTGGTGTGGTGGTGGCTACGGCTTTCGTTGATTCAAATGGGACGTACAATTTTTCGAATGTTACAGCTAATACAGTATACGATATTGTTTTAAAACCAAATTGTGGATTAGTTGGTTCTCCCCCGACCACTGGTTTAAATGCACCTTCTGGTTGGAATAACACTGGCGAAGATTGTTGTGATGGGCTGGGAGATGACGGAATACCAGAAGGAGTGTTATCTATTGCTGTTACTGACTCCTCTATTGCGAATGCTAATTTTGGCATACAGAACATTTTTTTACCAATAAACATGACTGATTTTAATGTTTCAGAATATAATTGCCAAACGATCGTAGCATGGAGTACCGCCATGGAAGAGAATATTTCACATTTTGAAGTACAAAGGAAGGAAATTGGTAAAACCGATTTTATAACGCTGGCAGCATTAGCTGCTAAAGGGAATACAACCGAAGGAGAGGCGTATACATACACGGATAAATCTAATCAAGAAAATGAACGGTATTATTTGTATAGAATAAAAACGGTAGATAATGATTTAAGTGTCGTGTATTCTGAGTTTCGATCCATAAAAATCAATTGTGCAGCAAAAGAAGTTCCCATCCGGCTTTACCCTAATCCTGCCATAGATAATTTGAATCTACTCTATACAAATGAAGAAGCACTCGAGCAATTGCGCATTGACGTGGTAGATTTAAGTGGTCGAATAGTAAAGAGTAATATCTATAAGTTAAATAATGGAATCAATCTGGTCAAAATGGACGTGTCTAATTTAGCTAAAGGGCACTATTATACTCGATATCTAACAGATCAAGGTTTACAATTAAATACTCCTTTTAGTAAAGAGTAAGTCTATCTCCCAAAATCTATCACGGTCATAATAACTTGGGGGTCGTTGCCAAAAGGTCCTTGGCTTACTCCTACTTTTTTCAGCTTAGGATCAAGGATAGCAGTTCTATGTCCTAAACTAGGTACACCTCTATCAACGACTAATCGCTTAACTTTATAGTCAGCAGAGCCTCCACCGTAATGGATACATTCGGCATTGATGTCTAGTTTACATCTTGTATTCACTCTATCATGGCCCGTTTTGCCTAATGGGCCTACTGTGCTGACGTGGCATTGGGCCGATTCCCACATTTTTTGGTTTGGAATTAACTTTGTTTTAATCGGCTTCATTTTCATCATGGAGTTGATGAGTGTTTCTGTATATATAGGATCAATATTTCTTATTTTTTTGAATTTCATAAACCATTTAGGGTACATTCTAGCGATATTCATCCATTGCACCACACTTTTTTCTGATACACTCATAAAGGTGCAGGGTTCTTGTACTTTGGTAAGTTGCATAACCCGCGCAGAATCTATTGCTGAACCACTTACGGGTATAACTTGATAAGTAGTTTCTTGACCAATAACCGAAAACATAGAACCAAGGAAAAGGAATACTAAAATATAGAAGCGCATCATTAATTAGACGTGAAAGAAGTTCTTAGATTTGTAAACGAAAGTATAAAATTTTTCAAAGTAATGTCAAATAAGAAAACTATTAAAGGCCATCCTTTTATCAGCTATTCAAAAAAAACGTTTAAGTCGGACGAGGTGACCCAGCGATCTATTCGATGTCATGAGTGGTATGATGAAAGACGAAGCGTGCGTGATTTTTCTGACAAAGCAATACCGAAAGAGGTCATTGAGAATATTTTGCGTTCTGCCTCAACGGCACCTAGTGGTGCGCATAAACAGCCTTGGACGTTTTGCGTAGTCAGCAATTCTGAAACGAAAACTAAAATTCGTGAAGCGGCTGAAGAGGAAGAAAGAAAAAGTTACTCAGGAAGAATGAGCGACGTGTGGCTCAAAGATTTAGAGCCAATTGGCACAGACTGGGAAAAGCCGTTTTTGGAAGTAGCCCCTTACCTTATAATCGTTTTTAAGCGGAGTTATGAGTTCAACGAGGACGGCACGAAGCATCAGAACTACTATGTGCAGGAGAGTGTTGGCCTGGCTTGTGGTTTTTTACTCACTGCCATACATGATGCAGGATTAGTGGCCCTTACTCACACGCCGAGTCCTATGAATTTTTTAACTAAGCTATTAGACCGACCTGAAAATGAGAAGCCGTTTCTATTGATTCCGGTAGGTTATCCCGTAAGCGAATGTTGGGTGCCTAATATAAAGCGAAAATCATTAGATAAAATCGCTGTTTGGTACGACTAGCTTACAAAAGAATGTTAAATGATTTCGCTTACCTCAATTCCCTAGCGGAATAGTTCGTATTTTGCATGCTTAGTAATGAGATATTTATTTTTTGTCATATTAGCCGTTTTGGGTGTTCAAACTGCTAAGGCACAACCGCCTAAAAGTTTAGAAAAAATTATTGGAATCGTAGGGGATCGGATTGTTTTAAATTCAGATATTGAAACAGCTTTTTTAGATGCTAAAAAGCAAAATCCTGAATTATCTGAAAGCACCAAATGCGAAATTTTAGAGCAGACATTGGGTCAGAAAATACTGGCTGAGCAAGCGGATCGAGACAGTGTAGTAATTTCGAAAGAAGAATTAGAAGGATTTTTGGATAATCGAATTCGTCAGTTTGTTCAACAATTTGGCTCAGAAAAGAAATTAGAAGAAGTAGCTGGGAAAACAGTGTATCAATTAAAAGATGAATACCGTCCTGTGTTTCAAGAGCAGCTCAAGGCGCAGCGAATGCAACAACAGTTGATGGCCAAAGTTAAAATTACTCCGCAGGAGGTGAAGGAGTTTTATAAAAGCATCCCACAGGATAGTTTACCTTTTTACCCTTCGATGGTAGAAATAGGACAAATCATTTTTGCTCCTGAAATTTCTAAAGAAGTAGATGACTATGCAAAAAATAAATTAGCAAAAGTTAGAGAAAAAATTGTCAAGGGAGAAAGCACATTTGACTATGAGGCAAGTTTTAGTGAAGATCCTAGTTCAAGAGATAATGGGGGTGATATGGGATTTGTAAAGCGAGAACAGCTTGTGCCTGAGTTTGCCGCTGCTGCTTTTCGATTGCAAACGGGTGAAATATCTAAAGTAATAAAAAGTGAATTTGGCTATCACATCATTGAAATGATTGAGCGGCAAGGTGAAAATGCTCACTTGCGTCATATTTTATTTAAGCCAATTGTTACCTCGGGCGACGTGAAAAAAACTGAAAAACTAGCGGATAGCGTGCGTGCTGAATTAATGGCCGGTAAAACAAGTTTTAGTCAAGCTGTAAAAAAGTATTCTTCTGATAAACAGTCAAAAAATACGGGTGGTATTGTAACGAATCCGTATTCTGGAAGTACCTTTTTAGAAATGAAACAGTTGGACGCCGCGGCTGCCATAGCTTTGCAAGATCAAAAGGAAGGAGAATATTCAAAACCAGCTGAGTATACTACGCCCTCTGGTGATAAAACGGTTCGAATCATTTTTCTGCGCACACGCACCGAGCCCCACAAGGCTAACTTGGAGAATGACTATAACAAAATTCAAGAAGTAGCACTGAGTAAAAAGCAAAATACCTATCTCTTCAATTGGTTGGAAGAAAGAATCCCTACTTTTTATGTAAAGATTGATAAAAAATTTCATGATTGTCCCAATATTAGTAAGTGGCTAAAATCAGCGAAAACAAAAAAACTATAGTAGATTATGTACGGAAACGATGTGGAAGCGGCAGACGCTTTAAAGAAAAAATATGAAGAGCTGCGGCGGGAAATTGGTAAAGTGATCATTGGTCAAGACGATGTAATTGAAAAAGTGATTATCGCTATACTTTGCAATGGACATAGTTTATTAGTAGGAGTGCCCGGATTAGCAAAAACATTATTGGTTCAAACGATATCGGATGTTTTAGATCTTGATTTTAAACGAGTTCAGTTCACGCCTGATTTAATGCCAAGTGATATTACTGGTGCTGAGATTTTAGATGAAAATCGGAATATGAAATTTATTCCTGGGCCTTTGTTTGCCAATATTATTTTAGCAGATGAAATTAACCGAACGCCACCGAAAACACAAGCGGCCTTGCTAGAAGCTATGCAAGAGCGCACCATAACGGTGAGCGGAGAGCTGCACAGATTGCCTGCTCCCTTTTTTGTATTGGCTACGCAAAACCCAATTGAGCAAGAAGGAACCTATCCGTTGCCAGAGGCACAGCTTGACCGTTTTATGTTTAATATTTGGTTAGATTACCCAAGTTATCAAGAGGAAGTAGAAGTAATAAAAAATACTACGGCCGATAAATCTGTAAACTTGGGAACCATTTTAACGGGAGATGAAATTTTATATTTTCAGCAATTGGTGCGCCGTGTACCCGTGCCGGATAATGTAATGGAATATGCAGTGAGCTTAGTGCATAAAACCCGACCGAATGAGCAAGGGACAGACTTTGCCCGTCAATATATATCATGGGGTGCGGGCCCGCGTGCTTCGCAAAATTTGATTTTAGGTGCGAAATGTCATGCACTTATCAAAGGGAAATACTCGCCGGATATAGAAGATGTACAGGCTGTGAGCTTAGATATTTTACGCCATAGAGTCGTACGCAATTATAAAGCCGAGGCGGAGGGACTGTCTATCGAAGACGTGATTCAAAAACTTCAATAGTTAGTAAATAAAGAGTCTTACCGACAAGAGTCATTCGTAATGATTTCTGTAAATTTGCGTACAGTAGATTATGGCAAATTATTATTCTCTAGGTAAAATACCTCACAAAAGACATACGCAGTTTCGTGATGAAAATGGCAAGTTATATTCCGAGCAGTTATTTTCTACGGAAGGTTTTTCTTCTAATTATTCATTATTGTATCACATTCATCCTCCTACCGAAATCATTCGTGTGGAAGATCCGATTGATGTGAAACCCGTAGAAGCTACCAACGTTTTGCTAAAGCACCGAAGCTTTGAAGGGTTTGCCATAAAACCAACTGCTGACTATTTAGATAGCCGAACTTGTGTATTATTTAATAACGATTGCCAACTTTCCTTAGCCGCTCCTCAAGAAAGCATGACGGATTATTTTTATAAAAATGCGGATGCGGATGAAGTACTATTTATTCATGAAGGGAAGGGAACAGTTAAAACCCAATACGGAGACTTACCATTTGAGTATGGAGATTATGTGGTAATTCCACGGGGTGCTATTTATCAAATTCATTTTGAAACTAAAAAAAATCGTTTACTGGTTATAGAAAGTTTTGGACCAATTCGATTTCCGAAGCGATACCTTAGTAAGTACGGTCAGCTCATGGAGCATGCTCCTTTTTGCGAACGCGATGTTAAAAAACCTATGAACTTACACCCAACGGATGAAGCGGGTGAGTTTTTAATAAAGACAAAAAAGAAGGGATTAGAATATCCAATTTACTACGCGCACCATCCGTTTGATGTGGTAGGTTGGGATGGATGTGAGTATCCTTATATATTTTCTATCCACGATTTTGAGCCAATCACTGGGCGGATTCATCAGCCGCCTCCGGTACATCAAACTTTTGATGGTAAGGATTTTGTGATTTGTTCTTTCGTGCCCCGTTTGTTTGATTATCACCCCGACAGTATTCCCGCGCCTTATAACCACAGCAATATTGATAGTGATGAAATGCTATACTATGTAGATGGTGAATTTATGAGCCGGAAGCATGTAACCAAAGGAATGATAACCTTGCATCCCTCGGGCATACCTCATGGCCCACACCCTGGGGCGGTAGAAAATAGTATAGGCCAAAAAGAAACAGCGGAACTTGCCGTGATGGTCGATACGTTTCGACCGTTGAAACTTACCAAAGAAGCCTTAGAAATTGAGGATGAAAATTATGTGATGAGTTGGGCGGAGTAAAATTTAATCACCCACAGCATTCCAAATATCCTGAGTAGGAGCTTCTTGCGTAGAGAGCATTAGCAAATTCAACAGAAACTCATTTTCGCTTTGGTCGCTATTATCAATGAGCTGTTGAAATGCTTTTTCGGTAATCGGGAATATGGAAGTGAGGTCTAGTTTCCACTCTTTATTTTCTTTGTAAAAAGTAAAGCTCACAGGGGTAGGATTGCCTCGCACTACTAGTTGTGCCTCGGCTTTGTTTTCTTTACTTTTTATGGTTCCTATTTCATTGCGGGCCACACTATTTTTTCCTACCATGCCTTCTTCAATGGCATATACCACAGCTTGCTGACCCGTAAAGCTTCGCAGTTTTTCTTTAGACGTTCTGTGTCGCAGTGCTAAAACCATGAACTTATCCATAAGCGATAGCTCGCTCACTGCGGTAGAATCTGCGTGCAAACATTGGTCGACCGTTCTAGAGTAGTATTGAATGGTTTTATCAGATAGAAAGCGCACCGCTTTTTCACCTTCGCCATCTAGGATCGCCTTTTTATAATCTGCAAAGCAAGATTTAATTTGGGCTTCGTCATTATTTTGTGCTGGCGATTGAAAAAAAACAAAGCATAGCATTGAAGTAAGCAAATAATATTTCATTGATAAAAAATTTAAAAGTGAGTAGCAATATCATAGAACATTTTAATGCCTACGCCAATTGCCTCCGAATGAATGTCAAACTGAGCCGTATGAACGGGGTGCTCAAATGAGCCATTATGACTCGTACCCAATCGCATAAAACATCCTGGAATTTCATGCGTATAAAAACTAAAATCCTCGCCCGTCATTCTTTTATCAAGCGTGTGAATCGCTTCTTCGCCAAATGATTTTTCAAGGAGAGTTCTAGCGCGCTGCGTGGTGCTAGGGTCATTGGTTAAAAAAGGATAGCCCGGCGGTATGTGAATGTCAGCATCGCCACCCATTGCCTTGGCTATTTGTGTGACTTGCTCTTTGATAAGTTGTTGGGCTTCTTGTCGCCAAGCTTCGTCCATGCATCGGAGAGTTCCTTTGAGTTCTACTGTATCGGGAATTACATTTCCTACCGTGCCGCCAGCCATTTTCCCAAAGGATAATACCGAGGGCGATTGAGCATTATTATGTCTGCGAGAAATGATAGTTTGTAAACTTAGAATAACTTGCGAAGCGATGACAATCGGGTCAATCGTTTGGTGGGGGAGTGCCGCATGGCCACCTTTTCCTTTGATGGTAATATGGATTTCATCGCAGCTTGCCATGTACTGCCCTTCGCGCATACCGATGGTGCCACTGGGCAAATGAGGATAGACGTGCAATGCAAAAATGGCTTGCGGCTTTGGATTTTCTAAGACGCCTTCTTTAATTAGTAAGCTTGCTCCACCGGGCGATTTTTCTTCGCCGGGTTGAAAAATTAATTTTATAGTTCCTTCCCAACTGTCTTTAGTTTCTTGCAAAAGCTTAGCAGCACCCAATAGACAAGTGGTATGTACATCATGCCCGCAGGCGTGCATCACACCTTTGTTTTTACTTTTATAAGGAACTTTGTTTTCTTCTAAAATAGGCAGCGCGTCCATATCGGCTCGCAAGGCAATTACTTTGCTCTCAGGTTTTTGTCCTTTGATGATGCCTACAATGCCCGTGCCCGCTATTCCTGTTTGATGGTCAATGCCGTACTCGCTTAGTTGGTCGGATACAAATTGAGCGGTTTTATATTCTTGAAAAGATAACTCAGGATTAGCATGCAAATGCTCCCGTATGGCAATAAAGTCGGGAAGGTGTTTTTGTAATAATTGCTGTGCGCTATTATCTAACATTGATATTTTTTACCGTTACAATATCAGGTACCACAAATGATTTTGGAAAGCCAGAAGCTTGTAGTTTTCTGAGCATACGGTAGGCACTTTTTTTGCTAGCGTAGTTGCCCACTCTTATTTTAAAATAGGGCGAAATGTAGGACATGTATGAGCGAACACCACGGTGCGAGCGCATGAATTTTTTCTTCATATTGATAGCGGCCGTTCGGCTAGAGCCGGAGTAGATATTTACACGGTATCCTTTTCGTGTTACGATGGACCCAGTCACTCTTTTCTTTCCTCGACTGATGGCCGAGTAATCTTTTACATTGCTAACGCCTAGTTTTTCTTTTCGCTTTTTTATGATGGCTTCCTTTGCTTTTTCGCGCGATACATATTTTGCTTTATTGCGCGCCACTACATGACCCCGATTGGATAGTACGTCCAGTCGTGGGTCTTTGAACACATTTACGTTAGAAAGTAATACTGCTGAGTCAATGCTTTTGGTGCTTAACATTGTATCGTCTACTACCAGTGAAGCGGTATCGCCTTGGGCGAAAAGTTGAGGCGAAGTGCAGACGATGAGTAGTAGGATAACAATTTTTTTCATAACGGTATCAAAGGTATAAAAGTATACATGCGCAATACGAGCTTTTTTAATAATAGAATGTAAAAGTTGATACGTCATGTGGCCAAGTAATTTATTGTAAGATGCAAAGATTCTGATGATTCCATAATAAGTTTGTGAAATGAAAACATTAGTGTTTGGTGGAAGTTTGAATCCTGAGCGATATAGTAACATAGCTATCAATCGTTTGGAAGACAATGATATAGAAGTGGTGTCATACGGCTTACGATCGGGAAATGTTGGAAACGTTTCTATAGATACTATCTTAAAAGACTATGAAGATGTACACACAATTACCTTGTATATGAACCCCAAGCGTCAGCAAGAGTTCTACATCTACTTACTAGGTCTGAAACCAAAACGAATCATTATGAATCCCGGAACTGAAAATGATGAATTGGCAGCTATGGCCCGAGAGCAAGCTATTGAAGTGGTAAAAGCTTGTACGTTGGTAATGCTTTCTACGGATCAGTATTGATTCTTAGTTGCATAAAAAAAGCTTGACGGTATCGTCAAGCTTGGAAAATTATTTTTTGTTTAGCTGTTATTTATAAACACCATCCTTCAACTCAGGATCTTTGGTAAGGATAAGATATTCATCTTCATCTTTAATACGGTGCCATTTTTTATACTGTTGAACACTCAAAGTTTCTCTCAATCGTTTGTCGCGAAGCATATAGGCTTGCTTTAATTGATAGTTTTTTTCCAGCGATCCTAAGTTTTTATTCGTGATGATATCATCTACATCTCGGTCGCACTCGTTACAAATTCCTTTGAATACCGGTCGTTGATATTTAGAAGCATCTATATCGTCCGCTAGTATGTCTAAACTCGTGTAGCGCTTCCGAACTACGGTAGTAGCGTAATCTTTTTCGTTTTCTGTCATGTAAATCACTCGCTCGTTTTGAATGACGTTATTATTCTTTTTTGTAGCGGGCATTACTGGCTTACGTACTTTTCTTTTGCGCACCTTGCGCTTTCTTTTCGGGGCGGTCATTATACGTTTTACTGTATTGATTTTGCGCTCACCTTGATATTTTCCTACCTCATCTTTGCTTCGAATATCTACTTTGTAAACTTCTTTTTTAGCCCGCTGTTCTACGTTTTTTCTACGCTTTCTGTCGTCGTAGTTTTTTTCGAAACCTTCTATATAAAAACCATCATCGGTTTTAATATCAGTTTGTTGCTTAAAATAGCGGCTTCGTTTCTTTTTATCCACTCGGTTTTGCGCGTTTACTTGACAAAAGAAACTAGCTCCTAGTAGACAAATAAGTGTGATAATTATATTCTTCATATTTCTATATTGTAAAAATCAGTCGAAAGTTAATACTAAAATAGTAATAACTATTTATTCAGGGCAAATATAATGTTTCTCCATTTAGGTAAGGGTATTATAATTCATAAAAAAAAGGAAAAGAGATTTATATTTTTATACTAAAAAAGATTGTCAATCCCATGGCAGGAAGTCAAAAAAAATAATTCAAAGCCATGATACTAACTGCTTAAAATAAATTTAATTCTTTATTGCTTTTATCATAGCTTTGTCTTATCATTGTGAGGTGATTTCTATAGTAGATTTCACTCTCTTAACGGATAAATAGAAAAATGAACAAAAGTCTTATGAAAAATGTATTAGGATTACCAGTTTTACTGTTGTTAGCGGTTGTATTCACAGCTTCATGTGGTAACAATGCCGGTAATATGGTTTCATCGAAAACCGGTTGGAATTACAACGATAAAGAATTGGGAGGATTTGAGGTGCCAAATTATGAAGGACAATATGTAGGTCCGGGATTAAAATTTGTAGAAGGTGGAACCTTTACTATGGGACGCACGGATGAGGATCTTACTTATGAAGATAATAATACTCCAAAACGAGTTACCGTATCTTCTTTCTTCATGGACGAAACTGAGGTAGCCAATGTGCACTATCGTGAGTATTTATTTTGGTTAGGTCGTACGTATGGATCGGATTATCCAGAAATTATGGCCCGTGCTTTACCGGATACACAAGTTTGGAGAAATGCGCTACAATATAATGAGCCTTTGGTAGAGTATTATTACCGTCATGCTGCATATAACTATTATCCAGTGGTGGGTGTAAATTGGAATCAAGCAAATGAATATTGTAAGTGGCGCTCGGATCGTGTAAACGAGCGTATTTTAATCGAGAAAGGTTATTTACAAAAAAATCCTTTCCAAGTATCTGATGATAACTTTAAATCAACTACTTATATCGTAGGTCAGTATGAAGGATTGGCTGGTAAAAAGAAAAAAGACTTAAACCCAACGGGTGGAGGTGAAAGAAATATTACTTATGAAGATGGAATATTGCTTCCTAACTATCGCCTACCCACTGAAGCTGAGTGGGAGTATGCTGCCTTAGGTCTGATTGGAAGAAATCCTGAGCCAGATAGCAAACGTCGTCGTGGTGAAGAAATTGTAACGGATAGAAAAGTATATCCTTGGAACGATAATAACTCAACTAGAAATGGAATGCGTGATGCATACCAAGGAGAGTTTTTAGGCAACTTTAGAAGAAGCAATGGTGACATGATGGGTGTTGCGGGTGGATTGAATGATAATTCCGATATCCCAGGTCCTATTTATGGATTTAAGGCTAATGCTTTTGGATTGTACCACATGGCAGGAAATGTATCTGAGTGGGTGTTGGATGTTTATCGTCCGCTTACACCAATGGATGCAAATGACTTCCGCCCCTTCCGAGGAAATGTGTATACTACTTACAAGACATTGGATGACTTTACTTTCGCCGAAAAAGATAGTATTGGTGGAATGGAAAAAAGAATTGTAACCCAAGAAGAAATAGAGGCAAAACGAAAAGACTATCGTGGTGCGAATGTGATTAATTTCTTAGATGGAGATTCTACTAGTGGCGCAACCTATGATTATGCTAAAACAACTCTAATCAATAATCAAGCTCACGTATACAAAGGTGGTTCTTGGGATGATCGTGCTTATTGGATGAGTCCGGGAACACGACGTTTCTTACAAGCGGATCATTCAAGTTCAAAAGTAGGATTCCGTTGTTGTATGGATCGTTTAGGAAGTCCTACGCTTACTACGCCTAGTGGTAACTATTTTGGAGCATTTGGTAACCAAATTAGAAAGTAATTTATAGGTAAGTTCTTTAAAAATGCCTCGCTATATGCGGGGCATTCTTACTTTTACAATACCAGCAATGAGTATATTAGATTTATATCAACTGTTTTTAAAATCAACAGGCGTACAGACCGATACAAGAAAAATTAGAGAAGGCGAAATGTATGTCGCCTTGAAAGGCGAAAATTTTAATGGAAATCAATTTGCGCAGCAAGCACTGGATAAGGGAGCAAGTTGTGCGATTGTAGATCAGACTGATATTGCACAAACCGAAAATTGCTACTTAGTAGAAGATGGTTTGCTTTTTTTGCAAGACTTAGCTACTCATCACCGTAAACAATTTACTATACCCATTCTTGCCATTACAGGTAGTAATGGTAAAACAACAACCAAAGAGTTACTAGCCGCAGTATTGTCAAAAAAGTATACTGTACTGGCTACTGAAGGAAATTTAAATAATCATATTGGTGTACCGCTAACTCTCTTGAGAATCAACTCGAAGCACTCTTTCGCTATTATAGAAATGGGTGCAAATCATAAAAAAGAAATTGAATCGTATTGCCAATGGGCATTGCCCAATTTTGCCTTGATTAATAATTGTGGTAAAGCTCATTTAGAGGGTTTTGGAGGGATAGAAGGAGTGAGAAAAGGAAAAGGTGAGCTCTATGATTTCATTAAAAAAGAGGGTGGGACGATATTTAGAAATGCTGATTATGATTACTTAGAGTCTATGTCATCTGGTATTGAAAATCAAATAACGTATGGAGAGTTTTCTGGTACCCATCGGGGTAAAATTTATGAACACGAACCCTTTTTGAAAATAGCGATTGTGAATTCGGGAGAGGAACAATTGATACCAACCAATTTAGTAGGGGATTACAATTTGCCCAATGTGCTGGCGGCTTTTACTGTGGGTAAGCATTTCCAAGTCTCAAAGAAACAAATTGCTAAGGCCCTATCGGAATATGAGCCGACTAACAATCGTTCGGAGTATAAAGTAAAGAACGGAGTACATATTATTTTGGATGCTTATAATGCAAATCCTTCCAGTATGAAAGCGGCAATTCAATCTTTTAGTAATACAAAACATACTAATAAAACGATGATGCTCGGTGCGATGATGGAACTCGGAGATGAAACAGCTATAGAGCATGAAAATGTTTTAGACGAGGCTTTGAAAAATCAATGGAAATACTTAATTACCGTTGGCAAGGAATTTGAAGAAGCAGCGAAAAATAAAGGATTAATTCATTTTAAAAATGCCAAGGAGGCCAAAGAATGGTATAACAGTCACATTAATAAAGGAGATTGGGTTTATATCAAGGGGTCACGTTTGACAGCCATGGAAAAAATAATAGAAGACTGATAATGGAAAAGCAAACTATCAAGAAAGAAAGAGATTCAAGAGATACTTTAGTCATCATTATAATGATAATAAGTGTAATCTATTTAATCTACCCAAGTTGGGGAGTATTTGAAATTATACCTGATGCCATTCCCATTATTGGAAGTTTGGATGAGGGTGTGGCAACAACCTTGCTTTTGTCAGGATTGAGCTATTTTGGATATAACTTGACTGACCTATTTAAAAGAAAAAAATAATATAATTATGAAGAATAAAATTTTAGTAACAGGCGGTGCAGGTTATATTGGCTCTCATACGATTGTTGATTTATTAGATAATAATTTTGATGTAATCTCTGTCGATAATTTTTCTAGATCGTATGAATCATCCTTGGAAGGGATAAAAAAAATATCGGGTGTGCCCGTTAAAAATTATAATTTAGACATCTGCAATCTCAGCGACTTAGAAACTGTTTTTCAGGAAAATGATGATATTGCAGGCGTCATTCACTTCGCGGCTTTTAAATCAGTACCGGAGAGTATTGAACATCCTTTGCGCTATTATCAGAACAATATGAACTCTTTGTTCAATGTATTAGCTTGCTGTGAAAAATTTGACGTAGAGAACATAGTTTTTTCTTCTTCCTGCTCGGTATATGGTAATCCTGATACTTTACCCGTAACAGAAAAAACACCCTTAAAAGCAGCAGAGTGTGCTTATGCAGCTACCAAGCAAATGGGTGAGGAGGTAGTCAAGGATGTGGCTGAAAGAACCAAGTTATCTAGTATAGCTTTACGTTACTTCAATCCGGTCGGAGCTCATACAACAGCCTTATTAGGTGAACAGTCAGTTGATCGGCCTAATAATTTATTACCAATCGTTACTCAAACAGCTGCCGGTCTTATTGAAAAAATGTCTGTATGGGGAAGCGATTACGATACAAGAGATGGTTCTTGTATTCGAGATTATATCCATGTAATGGATATTGCCAATGCTCATACTAAGGCATTACAATATTTACTTTCGCCTACTAATAAGCCTTCGTATCAAGTATTGAATTTAGGCTCAGGAAATGGAGTGAGTGTACTAGAAATAATAGAAGCCTTTGAAAAAGTGAGTGGTGAGAAATTAAATTATGAGTTGGGTCCAAGACGTGAGGGGGATGTAATTGCTGTTTATGCGGATAATTCTGAAGCTCAATCTGTATTGGATTGGGAAGTGACGTATGACACAGAAGATATGCTCAAAACAGCTTGGGACTGGCAAAAGCAGCTTCTTAAATCTTAGCAGCTCCAGTTTTTGGGTCAATAGAAAAAAGGAGAAAGTTTTATTCTATAAGGATTCAATTGATAAGCCATTTCAGTTTGTGTCATGAAGAATAAAGAGAAAAAATTATAGCCATTAGCAAGTGGTATATGAGAATTTATAAAATATTGAGATATTTTATAAATCGCATTGCTATTATTTTGACTTTTTATAAAAACGGTTATATTTGCAATCCGATTGCCCCGTGGTGTAATGGTAGCACTCCAGTTTTTGGTACTGTCAGTTCTGGTTCGAGTCCAGGCGGGGTAACTTTTAAAACTCTCAAAATATTGATGTTCAATATTCTGAGGGTTTTTAAGTTTGAGCAATTGTCTGTGATTTCACAGTTCGAAGCTAAACTCATATTGTAAGTTCTTCAAAACGGAATAAGCAATCCTTCATTTTCTAATCAAAAGACCTGAGGAACATTGTAAAGGGCTAAAAGTAACGTGCTTACTTACGAAATTTTTTTTATTTTGAATTTTCAACAAGATTTTTAGAATTTAAACTCTAAATTTATGAGCTTTTAGTACTGCGTATCCTTCAGTTCTTTTATTTTCTCAATATAAGACTTGGATTGGAAATATTTATAAAGCCTATCCATATTTGCGCGGTCTTCAATTTTTGGATAAACAGTGCGAATCAATTTAAAACGTCCAATCTGAGTTTCCATATTGCCTAACAGAATACCCAAATTATCGGTGCTGATGCAATGGTCATTTAGTTTTCTGTTCACATAGTTCATTCTAGCCTCGTCGTCGAACTTTTTAGGAAGCTTCCGAGTCCAATCCGTAATTCGTTCAGGTTTTACAGTAAATGCACACCGTATTGGTGAAATACGATCCTCTGTTTCATAATTTTTTCTTGTACTAGATGGCGCTTCCTTATTATTTAAAGGCTCTGAGTTAATGACCTGCTCTTCGATAGCTGTTTTCTTCTTTTCTTTTCTATTACGTTTTGGGCTCTTTATTTTTTTAGTACGGACCTTTTCTGCTGTTTGATTTTCAAGTTTACTTTTTTCAATTTTCGCCTTTTCGAGTCTTTGCTTTTCAGCATCTCTTATTTTTTCTTTTAGTCTTTGAGCTTCAATTCGTTTTGCTTCTTCGCGTTTTTTTTCTATAGCTAGCCGACGTTTATTTTCCTTCAATTGTTTTTTCTGTAACAGCCTATCTTTTCTTACTTTCTCTTTTTCAAGTTTTTTAGCTGCTAGTTGTTTCTTTTGAATTTCAAATTTTCTTTCTTCTAAAGCTTGTTCTTTTTTCTTTGCAATTCGTTTTGCTTCTTTTAGTTGTAAGTTTTCTTGATTATTTTTTTGAACTTTTGGCTTTTCAGTTTTTACACTTTTATTTAAGGCTGAAAGTCGAGCAGAACGACGTTTCGCTCTTTTTATTTTATTATAATTTTTGTAGCGCTGCTTAGCGATTTCGGCGGTAAGAGGTTTTCGGTTTTCGTACATTGCTAATACCTTTTTAGGTTGCTGGGTGGCTGTAGTCTTAGCTGCTTTCTTTGCCACCATCTCAGGTTGTGATTTTACCGTTTTAGTTACAGCGGCTTGTTTATTTTTCTTCTTAGCTTTATTTGTTCTTGTACTCGCTTCAGTGGCTTGACCATCAGCACCTGCCTCCCAAACTTTTACAATCCCCTTTTTGTCGACCGTCTTTGTTTTCCTAGATTTTTGCTTTGATGCTATCACAGGATTATTGTTCGAAGTTTTTGTAATAGCCATTTCGGCAGTTGTCATATTGTTTTCAGCAATAATTTTTCTATTGACAACATCTTGCAAAACGAATTTATTATCAGCTATGCGAGTAAGTTTTAAACCTTGAGACTTTTGTGGCTCATTATTAATCGTAAAGACATGAGTTTTAAAATTAGGATTTTCAAAAGTGAAGCGAAGCTTGTTGTCCCCTTCTTTTATTTGCGGTATGATGATATATCCTTTGTTATCATTGGGTATGGTTTCATCATTTAATTGAACACGAACTGGTAAGTTTTTGTTTATTTCCAGATAGAGGTACGATTTTTTTTCCTGAGCTTGGCATTGTGACTCACCTATAAATAGCAGTCCGAGTAGTAGTAGTGTAATATGTTTCATTTTTTTAATATTTTAGTTAAGCAAAGACAATGAGTTCTTGATTTTTATCTACTGTATCGCCTTCTCTTATCTTAATTGTTTTGATAGTAACGTTATCCGGAGCATTAAATACATTTTCCATTTTCATTGCTTCCAGTATAAAAAGAGGTTCGCCTGCTTTGATTTCTTGACCCTCTATGGCCAATGTCTTTAAAATAAGTCCAGGCATTGGAGCCTTAATGGATTTTACTTTTTGAAGTTTTTTCAAATCAATTCCTAGTGCCAACATTTTTTGATCAATGAAGTCACTAATCTCTACGATGATTTCTTTATGATTGAGTAATACAGTAACTGTTTTTTTGTCATATTGAATAGATTGTATAACGGCTTGGTGGGTACTGCCCTTATCATCGGTAATGTCAATCACGTTCTTGGTAGCATCAGCGGAAAGTTGATAGCCTGAACCTTCCACGGACCATTGATTACCTTGTGGTATTACCTCAATTTCTATATTTTTTATTTTGTTTAGATAACTCATTTTTATTTATTGAGGCATGGGTCCTTGAGTTTGTGGTAGTTGAGCACTGATCGCTCCAATAGCGTCTTGTAGTTTTTTTCCAAGGGCTTCCATGTCATTCGACATTGCATTTTGAACTAAATATCCTAAGCCATTTCTACAGAAGTCAGTATCTGCAAACGTTTTAGAGCCAACTGTTTTTTCTTCGGTTGGTAGAGACTTATAATAGGCTAATTGTTTTTTAGAAAAATTAATGAGTTTATCTGCAAGCTCATTAGCTTGTTTTTTAGCTCCTGCTTTGATATACTTATCACAAATAAATAATAGTGCGTTATCATACTGCGTAATGGCAATAGGATAGGAACCTTCATGGATGTTTTTCATCATATGATCCAGTACTTTTATAGCATCTTTTTTCTTACCGCGGATAATTAAATTCTCAGCAATTTGAAATGTTGCTATTCGGATTCCGTTCAACATTCGTCTGTTCGTTTGATTGTAATAAACAGTTCCTTTATGAGCGTTTCCGAACTTTAAATCATTCAGAACCCAATCAATACATTTTTTCTCATTGAAACTTAATGCATTCTGTGTACTTGACCCCGGCGTACGGTAGGGTACTAACTTATAGACTAAGCCCTCTAGTTCTAAATACTCTCCAAGGCCTTCGTAATGATTTCGATCTATTGAGTTGGCAAAATAAATTGGTCGTCTCCATTCGTTCGCAGCCAATATATTTAGTACGGCAAGGTCATTTTTCAAAGCATAGTTTCTTGGCAATGTAAAGTTGATTTGCTCAGGCGCATTGTTTAAAATAGAGTCTCTTCCACTTAAAATACCGCTTGCTTTTATATTGTCTTTATTAACAGGAATGCTAAAATTCTTAATCGGTAATGGCGTAGCCCCCATACTTTGGCTTGATTGAATTACATACTGCAATACTTCTTTTAGAGGATAGAATGCCTTCGGATCTACTCGGTCAGAAGCTACATATTGTGCTTGATTTAGTTTGTCACCTCGATAGTCTTCAGGCTTCCAAATCATAGGAATCGGCTTGCTATCATTTGTGGCATTGTTTAATTGGTCTACATACCAACCTATCCCTAACAAACTCAGATTGATGATGCGCACGTCGGTTCTCAATCCTTCTACTTCTTGCGCATACCAAAGCGGATAGGTATCATTATCACCTTCAGTAAATAAAATTGCATTTTTTTCTAAACTTTTAAGATAGTTTCTAGCCGTATCATGCGCCAAGGTTTTATCCGAACGATCATGATCGTCCCAACCCTTAAATGCCATTAGTACAGGTACCGCAAGCAGGCAAAGTGCAAAAGCTGCGTAAGTACTTGCTTGTCCTTTCAGTAGCTTCTGCAAACTTTCTCTAACCATTAGCAGGCCAAGACCAATCCATATAGCAAATGCGTAGGTGGCCCCTGCATAGGCATAATCACGTTCACGAGGCTGCATTGGCGTATTATTTAAATAAATCACAATGGCCAAACCAGTAAAGAAGAACAAAAGTCCTACTACAAAAGCATTCCGTTTGTCATGCTTAATATGAAATAGCAATCCCATAATTCCTAGAATAAACGGTAGGAAGTACAGTTCATTGCGTGCTTTATTTTCAGAAAACATTTTAGGAGCTTTGTCTACGTCACCACGTCCAAACATTCTATCGATAAACCCAATTCCGGAAAGCCAGTTACTAGTCTGTGGTTCACCAATTATATTTTGAAAATCATTTTGACGACCAATATAGTTCCAACAGAAATAGCGCCACCACATTTGATTTACCTGATAGCCTAAGAAAAATTTCATATTATCTGCAGCGGAAGGGTCTTCTCCTTTTTCCAATCCTAGGTAATTTTGATAGTAGCGAACATGCTGCTCATTATTCCCGTCCCACACTCTTGGGAAAACTCGGGTTTTGTCTTCTCGATATACAAGCTCACCTTGTTTAGGACCAAGCTCAATGTATTTTTCTTTTCCTTTCCAATAGTTCATGCCGCCTTCTTTAGCAGAAATAGGGCGACCCGCTGTAAAGTCAGGACCTGATAAATGAGGAATGGCTCCATACTGAGATCGACCGAGATAGTCTACCAAAGCGGCAGCATTATCAGGGTTCGTCATATCGATAGGTACTTCTACATTTGAACGAATCACCGTTTGGAAATAGGACGAATAACCGATTAAAATAAAAATGAAACAAAGAGTACCTAGGTGAAGAAAATACTTCCCTTTTTTCTGAGCAATCATTAGTAAAACTGCCGATAGGACTGCGAGTAGTAAGAGTACAAAATAAACACCAAAGTGAAACGGAGTACCCAAGGAGTTTACAAAAAATACATCAAAAGCAGAACAAATTTTCGGAATGTATTGAATCACTCCAATTTGAACAATTCCGGTTATCGCACAACCAATGGCAAATGCAATAGCAGTCTTCATAGGAGTAACCTCAAATTTCTTAAAGAAATAAACCATCACTATTGCCGGAATCGTTAATAAGTTTAATAAGTGAACACCGATTGATAAACCAATAATAAAGGCAATAAATACAATCCAACGATCAGCACTTCGGCTATCCGTGCTGCCAACAGTCACTTTTTCGTTTTCAGAAACTTTATCCTCCCATTTCAAAATAGCCCAGAAAACTAATGCCGTTAAAAAAGAAGACATTGCGTATACCTCAGCTTCAACTGCTGAAAACCAGAAGGTGTCAGAAAATGTGTAAGCTAAGGCTCCAATCACACCAGCAGCCATGATGGCTAGGGTAGAACCACTAGTAAGGACTTTATCCTCTACTTGGCGTAACGCAATACGACGAGCAAAGTGAGTAATCGTCCAGAATAAAAATAGTATAGTAAATCCACTTGAAAGAGCGGAAACGGCATTTAGAGCAATATGCTCGTTACCCGAACCAAACAAAATGGCAAAAAAACGGCCAATTAATAAAAATAAGGGAGCACCGGGAGAGTGAACCACTTCTAATTTAACAGCGCCTGCAGCAAACTCACCGCAATCCCAAAAGCTTATGGATCCTTCCATCGTTAGCAAATACACAATACATGCCATTATGCAAACCACCCATCCTGTAATATTATTTAATTTTTTATAGTTCATTCTCGTAGAGGATTAAGTTGACAAATATAATTATTTGAAGTACAGTAAATGCCCTAAAATCAGTAAAATAATGACAATTATATGATAACGAAACTATAAGGTATTTATTACAGAGTCTAGGCCAGTTTCTATAACTGAGACAGCCCAATTGTCAATAATAGCAACACTAGTGAAGTCTAAAGCCAAGCTTGGACACTTCTTTAAAAAAATCTGGGAATGACTTGTCTACGCAAGAAGCATTATCAAGCTGAATGTCATAACCGAGTATGGCTAGCAGGGAAAAACTCATTGCAATTCTATGGTCGTTGAAAGTCTCTATCCTAACACTACGCTTATTTGGGATTTTTTCCTTTTGATTAAATGATAGGCTGCCCGCTTCGTTATGTAGCTCAATTCCAAATTTAGATAGATTGGTGGCTAAAGCAGTAATACGATTACTTTCTTTATGCTCTAAATGAGAAAGCCCCGTAAAAACAAATCCAGAATGAGCAAGAGCGGCAACCGTTAGTAACGGAACGGCTAAATCAGGGAAGTCTTCTAGATTAATTTCCTTGTGAGCGTTCACTTTTTTAGTTTTTTGTAGAGTAGCTCCCTTGGCTTCAAAAGTAGTATTAACTCCAAACTGCTTGGCAATTTTGCTAATAGCACTATCGCCTTGTATCGAGTCTTCCTGAAGTTCATTGATTCGTAAACTGCTAATTTCATCAGTGAGCATTAGCAAGCAATAAAAAAAACAGGCACTACTCCAGTCAGCTTCTACCTGAAAATTTTTAGCGACCAACGCTTGCTTCTCAATACGGATATGATTTTTTTTAAAATGACTTTGTACACCAAATTGTTGAAGTAATTGAAGCGTCATTTGGATATAAGGTTTTGAATAAACCGGCGGCTCAATTTGTAAATCCAGTCCTCCGTCTATCTCAGAAGCTATCAAGCAAAGTGCACTTATAAACTGACTAGACACATCGCCTCTTACTTGAAGTGGACTACTTTTTAAATTAGTACCTTTTACCACCAAGCCTGTATTTTTATCATGTGCCGGCTCTTTGATCACCGCCCCTAATTGTCTTAAGGCTACTATAAGGGGCGTCATTGGGCGGTGTAATAATCGTGGCGTTCCTTGGAGTAAATATTCGTTATTCTTAGTAGCGCATAGACAAGTTAAGAAACGGTAGGCTGTGCCAGCGTCTTGACAATTAAGTATCGGCGGTAGTGCTGGGTGAGATAAAATTTTTTCTAATAGTTGGGTATCATTGGCTTTTGATAAATTATCAATGTGAAATGTATTGGTAGAAATAGCACGTAAGATTAACAATCGGTTGGAAATACTTTTTGACGCTGGCAATTGAATTGCTTCTTGCTTTTCTTCTATTTTTTTCCAAGAAACCTTAGGCCAATTCATTTTGAAGATCTTCAAGGCTAATGTTGATGTGCAATTTTGGCTTACCAGCTGCTTCAAGGAGACTGAATCCAATTTCTGTTTTATTCTTTTTATCTTGTTTCAAGAAGGGAATTAATTTTTCAAATCGATAGGAAAATTTTAGAAAAGGAAAATATACTTTTCTAACGGCCATTAGCATCGCTCTGAGATCCGGTGAGGTATTCCAACGATTTTCTGACAGTTTTAGCTCTTCTATCATTCCCAAAATTATGGCTTCGCCATGAAGCAGTGGTGTTTTCTTTTCGTAGGATAATGACTCAATCGCATGACCCATTGTATGTCCAAAATTTAAACACTGCCTTATTCCTTCGTCACGATAATCTTGATCCACAATTGATTGTTTAAACGCAATACTTTCTTGAATCGTTTCGCTTGAAATCCATTGTTTCATTGTTTTTCGGTTAAGGATGTCAGCCACGGCATTGGGATTAAATATTAATTGATGTTTAATCATTTCAGCGAGTCCGCTGTGTAGCTCATTGCGTGGCAGTGTGTCTAAAAATCGAGGGTGAATCAATACAGATTTTGCATTTGCAAAAACGCCAATTTGGTTTTTATAATTCAAAAAATTTACACCCGTCTTCCCTCCAATACTTGCATCGACCATGCCAAGTAAAGAGGTAGGGATATTAATAAAATCAATCCCACGCTTATAATTAGCAGCGCAATACCCTCCAATATCAGTTATCATTCCACCGCCTACGTTAATGAGAATTGCTTCTCGGGTAGCTTCTTTTTCTGCTAGGGTTTTCCAAATTAAGCGACAACGGTCTAGCGTTTTATTATTATCGCCAGCTTCAATTATTATGGTGTGAGCTTCTTTAAGTTTGGGTAGCGCGGAGTGTATCAGTTTAGAGCAATGTGATTCGGTATTCGTGTCATATAACACAAATCGTTGTGATCGATCATATTCACTGATTTTTTTTTGGAGGAGGTCAATTTTATTAAATGAAATTACTTGCATTGTGAATCAAAATTGGTGTCCACACTCCATGCTTGCGCACGATCATCAAACCATGCTTTTACGGTGGACCAGGTTGAACGAAATAATTCGGACTGACGGTACTGTTGTAAATTTTCATTAGCCTGCCATGAACTGTAGGTAAAAAATACACATGGATTTTCTAAGTCTCGATGCAGGCGCAGGCTTTCACAACCTGGCATAGAGCAAATTTTTTCTTTGATAGTATCAAAGTGAGCCAAAAAATCATCGCAATGCTCTGCTCGAAACGTCATTTTTACTATTCGAATCATGAAAATTTTATCGTTATATTTTTATAAGAATGAAGCATATCATTGTGAGGTTTAAATCCAAAAAGGCCTGCGGCATTAGAATGGTTCACTGCTATTTCTAACAAATTACTTGCATTAAAGAAGGCAACTTTATCTAAATATTTCACATCATTATAGTTTTTACTTATATGTTGAATCTCATCACCATTGGGAAAACGAATTACGAATTTTCTATCTTTTCTATGTTCATCAAATTCTTCTTGATTTAGGTTGAGAATAATATTTTCGAACCGATCAATATGAAGAACGCGAGCTACGATTTCATTGGGATTAAAAATGCTAATTAACTCTTTTTCTACCACGATTTGTTCTGCATCGATAGCTCTTATTTCATCACTATGATTTTGCAAAACTGATTTAGCAGTCTCGGCTAAAAGTCGAATTACATTGGGTACTAATGTATCCGTTGGTTTCCCCGTCAATTCAAAAAGTTGAAAGGGACGCTCACCAAGCAGAAGAGGCAGACAACCATTATCCGGTGCAAAAATGTGTTGCTCATTTTCACAAACATATAGAAAGCGCCCATTTTGATGACCGTATAAGTTACTTACAATGAAATGTACGGATTGAGGAGGGAAATGCGGAAGAGCTGAATTAAAATGGTAAACAGTATCGACTATGCTGTAGCGCTTCACATTATGGCTTATATCAATAAACTCGGCTTGTGGTAGGAGCTGTTTTATAATCAACTTACAAATACCGGGATATTGACTTTCCATTCCAAAATCTGAGGTGAGCGATGCGAAAGTCATAAGTAGCACAAATGTAAGGAGTAAGCAGTAAGTGTTTTTATAGTAAAGGGGAAATTTTTTATACAGCGTTTTTGTAATAAGGGTTTACAATACTGACAAGCTGTTTTGATATTATAAAAAAAGCTCCACGCAAAGGCGTAGAGCTTTTTTTTATTCTTGAAAACGATACTATCTACCGTAGTGAGCAAATGCTTTGTTGGCATCAGCCATACGGTGTGTATCCTCTTTTTTCTTTACTGCGTTTCCTTCGCCTTTAGCTGCTGCCATTAGCTCGTTGGCTAATTTTTCAGCCATTGACTTACCGTTACGCTCACGGCTAAAACGAATAATCCACTTCATACTCAATGATAGCTTGCGGTCTTGACGAACTTCCGTTGGAATCTGAAAAGTGGCACCACCAATACGGCGGCTACGTACTTCTACTTCAGGAGTTACATTTTCTACTGCTTTCTTCCAAGTTTCGTATCCGTCCTCCTCAGAGTCTTTTTTTATTTTTTCCATCGCATCATAAAATATTTTTTGAGCGATACTTTTTTTTCCGTCCCACATCATACAGTTGATGAAGCGTGTTACCGTTTTGTCTCCAAATTTAGGATCCGGTGCTAAGGGTAGTTTTTTTGCTGCCTGTTTTCTCATTAGAAGTTATTATTACAGATTACGATTTAGTTTTTTCTTTCTTAGTTCCGTATTTAGAACGACTTTGTTTACGATCTTTCACACCCGCTGTATCCAATACACCACGAAGAATTGTGTATCGTACACCTGGTAAATCTTTTACACGACCACCACGTATTAATACAATAGAGTGCTCTTGCAAATTATGACCTTCTCCAGGAATGTAGGCAATCACCTCAGTTTTATTCGTCAAACGAACCTTCGCTACTTTACGTAGTGCAGAGTTTGGTTTTTTAGGAGTCGTTGTATATACACGAGTACATACACCTCTCTTTTGAGGGCAAGAGTCAAGAGCACGGCTCTTAGACGCTGTTTTGATTACTTTTCGTCCTTTGCGAACGAGCTGATTAATAGTTGGCATACTATATTCTTAATTTTTTAAATTTCCCATTCCAATCCTTCGGAATTTTGGGATTGCAAATGTAGACGAAAACTCAAAAAAAACAATAATTTTCAAGCTATTTTACACTATTCACAATGCTAGTTCTTTATTTCAGACAATTTTGTGGGTTTAGCTGGGTCAGAAATGTCTAAAAAGGCAATTCCGTCGGTCAACATTCCAATTAGTAAATCACCGCTTGGGATTACATCTAAGTAGTTATCCTCGGTCAGAATGTCTATTTGACTAGTGTTGACCGGGTCTTTTACATTCATCAATCTAAGACCGGCGCCATTGTCACAGATGTATAAAATACTGTCTTTTAATCCTAAACCATAGGGGTTCGTCATAGAAAGCGTTTGCATGAGCTGAGGATTTTTTACATTTCGGATGTCATAAATATTTAATTGATTCAAGCTCGAACCGCAGGCATTTCCACCATGAATAGTCAAAAAGGCAATGCTATCATTCACTACCACTGGGTCGCAGCCTGTAAAGTGCTGAACTCGCGATTCTTGCACAGGCTGTTCAGGATTGGCAATATTATAAATAAACATTGCATTTCTTGATGCTATAAAAAGCTTGTCTTTATATGGAAATAAGGCTTCGATTTCGAATCCAATATTCACACGGTTCTTATAGACAGGCTTGTCCGCTGCCGAAACATCAAATACACTTAGGTTTTGATTGTCAATAGTGTAAAGGTGATTGTTCACTACTGTAAATCGGGCTAATGAACCGCCTTGGCCCGAACCTCCGTCAAAGCTTGCGCCACCAGAATTAGCAGAATCTTTCGTACAGGCCAACATGCCTACGATACCTATTGTAATTGCTATTAATATTATATTTCTCATTGTCTAAAGCATTTTGGATTTTGTAATGATTTCTTTTCCCAGCCAACAACCACTCCTTTGGAGTTGTCGATGCATTCAAAATAAATATTCGTTTCAGGCGGTGCACCATCTAAGGTAGCCGGGAAAACGTTTTTATTTCTGTGGCTGACGCTTATGTTATTAATATCGGTAATATTGATACTGACCAGGTCCCTGAAATTATTGGTGTACAACATATTATCCTTGATAGAAATATCAGTTACACCGGGCACGTTAATAAATTTTATTTTAATTGCTTGAGACGGGTTACCACTATTAATTACATGGATTCCTTTGCCCTGGTCCATTTGAAAGGTATAACTACCGTATTGGTAGATTTTACCTGGGTTTTCATAGGGTTGAGGTTCTACAGCTTTAATTTCAAACTGATCAGTTTCTGCCATATAGATAGGCGCATAGCCATCTATTTCTGCAGGATACTCTCGCTGGAAGTTGCAGCCGGACGATAAAAGAGCGCCCATTGCTACTATTAATAAGTATTTATTCATATCTGATGTATATGAACGCAAAACTAAACCTAAACGTTAGTAGAAATAAATAAAATATTATTGGCAAGCGCCAGCGGTAAAATCGCTGATTCCATGGCACTGTGCTTCACATTCATTGCTGTAGGTAATATTATTACATCCACACACTGGCTCATACACTTGAGTGCAAATACACTCGTCTTTTACTTTTTCGGAGCAGTTGGTTGCGGTTCGTTTTTTATTACAGGCACTGAAAGCAATCACCATAAATAAAACGCTGACTATTGTTAAAATCCCTTTCATATTACTATAAGACGGAAAAATCATGCCAAATGTTATTCATAAAGGGTCATTTTTTTGCAATAAATTGATAATCAGCACCTAATAATTTATTTTTTAACAAAATTTAGCTTGAAAATAGCGAGCTCTAGAGTGGAATACTCTGGTTGAGTGATTTTTTAATTTGGACGGCATTTTGAATACCTTTAGCTAAAAAAAAGAATTAATAAATTTTATAAAAGCTAAAGTCTTTGATGAGTTCCTTTTGTTTATCAAGAAATAGGGCAAAGCTTTTCTTGGCTTCATATTCATTTAAACTACTGTCAGAATAATCGATATTCCAGTCGATATCATGTTTGAAATAAGTCGCACCCGACACTGCTAGTTTCTTAACACTGCTCAATGCTTGATTCCAAAAGGCAAATTGCTCCTCACGGGTAAGTGCGCGGTTAAATATGATTTTGGTATTAAAAGATTTCACAATTATATAGTTTAGTGTTTCCTGTCGCTTTGGAAGTATAGTAGCACAAATTCAGTGCCAAAGTTTTTCGGCATCAAAAAGTTCCTTCTGTATTATTGGGTTTGCCAATTCACCCATCTAAATTATTGTCTGGGTTTACCCCGCCTTTGAGCCTTTGTTCGCTATACATATCATCAAACCTTAGGCGTCAACACTTCGCCAAAGGGCCGTCCTGTAAATGGCAAATTGGGAGTAAAATTAAACGAGGAGGTCCTTTTTATTCGTATTCAAATTAGAATTACAAAGTTTTTTTAGAGCTATAATTGCAATATGGAGCACAACCCGCCCAATCAACCCAAGCCAGAAAAGACAACTTCTTATCAAAACAAAGTATGGATTGCTACGGGCATAGTCGCCTTTGTAGTATGCCTGCTTTTGGTGTTCAAAGCCACTTTCGGTGTTTTTTTACTCATTTTAGCTGGAGCGCTCATTGCTACTTTCTTTAGAGGACTCAGTGGTCTTATTCAGCGTAAGACTGGTTGGAAAGAAGCACTATGTGTTGCCATTTCAATCATTGGTACCATTTTAATCATTGCGGCCATGATGTTGTTAATCGGAGCGAAGGTTCAAATGCAGGTTACTGAACTTATGGAAACACTGCCCAAAACTATCGATAATGTAAAGGCTAAGTTGAATGACACGCCTATCGGCTCCAATGTGCTGGATAAAATTAGTTCGAGCAGTGCTATGAGCAAAACGCAAAGTTTTGCCGGTTCATTTTTCCAATCCACTTTTGGCGTCTTTGGCGATATTTATGTGGTGCTTTTTATAGGGATATTCTTTACCATTGCGCCCAAAAAATATATAGAGGGAATTATAAACTTAGTGCCGAAAAAAGGTCAAGACAAAGCCGCACAATTAATTGATAAGTTAGGAATGCAGCTTCGTAAGTGGCTCAAAGGAAAGCTTTTTTCCATGTTCGTTGTTTTCGTCCTCACTGCTATCGGCTTAGCGATCATCGGGATGCCGCTCTGGTTGGTACTGGCACTTCTTGCGGGCTTGATTAGTTTTGTGCCCAACTTTGGTCCGCTGATAGCCCTCATCCCTGCCGTACTGGTTGGGCTAATGCAAAGCCCTACCACGGCTGCAATCGTTGCAGGCTTGTATATTTTCATTCAATTTGTTGAAAGTAATTTTATTACCACCTTCGTACAGCAAAAACTAATCGACATGCCACCAGCCCTTTTAATTATTGCGCAGCTTATTATGGGAGCGCTTACGGGCGGCTGGGGCTTGGTACTGGCTACACCACTCACAGTTATCCTTATCGTATTGGTTCAACAATTATATCTTACTGAGCGTGAAGAAGAGGATGAGGAAAAGGTAGAAGTAGCTACGAGCGATTAAACACTTATAGCATTTTTTTTAGAATCACAAAAGGTTTTTTAGAGAGATTATGACTCTAAGCTCGAGTAGTTCAGGAGGAAGTTGTGAGCGATAAATGAGCAATAATCCAAGGGTTTCAAACGTATAGCATTGCTCCAATTTAGCTTCTAATTATTCACCGATAAAGCGCAATGTATTTAGCCAACTTTGGCGCGGTAGCTTAAGTTTTCACCTTTTCGATAGTACTGGCCCGCAATAGAGGCTTGTAAATATACAATTCAGGATTCATGCCTTCTGTGATGCACCCAGTTTTAAATTATTGATTCGATGAAAAAAAGCGTAGAAGCATTCTACGCTTAGTACTTATCGATAGACGCTTTATAGTCCGCTACCTTTCTACGATTTCCTCTAGGCCGGCCTTATTAGAAACCTTTAGGCTTGGGCTAACTTTTGTCAAATTAGTCCAAGCCTAAAAGTATCCTAGTCCGTTTTAAGAACTTTAAACGTTTTACGCCCTAGTTGCTCTCCGTGAATTTCAAGATAGTAACTACCCGCAGCATATCCTTTCATATTTAAAAGCAGTTGGTCTTGCTTTACGTCTATTGGCTTGGAGATGCTTGTCAAAATTTGACCTGTTAGCGAACGCAAGATCACCGTTACAAAATCTTCCTGTTCTAAATGGAATAAAATGTTCAATTCATTTTCCACTGGATTTGGATAAACAACGATTGGATTGTACAGGTCGCAGTCTAAGCGCACAACTCTTGAATCCGAAAGTGAACTGGACTGATCTAATCCGATAATCTCAATTTTGTACTCATTTGCTCCGTCTTCTGCCTGCTCATCGGTAAAAACGTAGGTGCGCTCGCCTTGCGAGGAGACATCCGCCGTTATGCGAGCGAGGCTAAAGTATTGGTTGCCACGCTTTTTTAATACTGAATATTCGGCTATGTCTAAATTTTCATAAACCTTCCAACTTAACTCAACAGTACAGGCACGTTTCTGAGCCGTAAAATCATTTATATGAAGTGGTAAGGGTATGCATGTATTTGAAATCGTTAATACCAAATCATCCGAGGTAGTGCACGCAGAATCACTCACCGTCCAACGCAGAGTGTAGGTTCCTGCTATCAATCCTTCGATGCCCGTATTGTTCAACGTGGAGTCGAATAGGTTTGCATTCGAACCGCTAGGCTCACTAATAATTGACCAAGAACCACTTTCAGCGGGTACAAAATTATTGGCGCCAAGGTTATAGGAAGTAGCAGTATCGGGAGCAAAAATACAGAGGGTTGTATCAATTCCGGCAGAGGCGATAGGGTAGTAAGTTACTTGCTTTAAGCTGAAACTAGTGTTTTTGCAATCTGCATTGCTGCCAAATGTCTGCCATTTTAATATAACGTCGCTACCATTTGTAAAGGTGGCCTTTGCATTTGGTAGGCTAGCATCATCAAAGGTCGGAGCTGATCCGGCTAGAACAGTTTCCACCGTCCATTGACCCGAAGTACCTGTAGGCAGGGTGGTAGGCTGTGCATCCAAAGTTATTTCATTAGAATTACACAATATAGTATCGCTACCGGCTACCGCCAAGGGGGCTGGGTCAGAAACTTCAATGAGAGTCAAGCGAGAATCAATTTCGGTACAACCGTTCAAAGAACGCGAACCGGTACCGACAGCATAGGTGCCGGGTCCGTTTACGGTTAAAAGCAAGGTGTCGTTTTGATACCCATTGCCGGTAAGAAAAATCACCCCCTTGTCTAAGCTAGGACTGTTGGGCCCTGAGGCAAACAAGTTGAACTCAGTATAAGGTGAGATTCTTTCAAAGTACACTGGAAAAGTGTATGGGAAAGAACTTACGTCACATTGGTTTTCTGCATTGACTCTTACTCCTGCTGAAGAAGGGACATAGGTAACTGAATCAGTGATGGGTCCGCAGCCGCCGGTTATCGAATCGTCCAAGGTGTAGAAGAAGGTTACAGCCCCTCTTAATAAACTAATTGAAGACGGATTCACGTTCGGTAATGAATCTGTGGGAGTAGTAATCGCATAATTTGGATTACTAGCGGTCCAAACGCCGCCGGCCGGAGTGGCACTTAAAGAAGAAGTGTTTCCGCCAATATTACAAGGATTAGCTGATATGTCGGGGGTGATAGCAGTTACTGTGTTGGTTGAAAGCAGTACGCTGTCATAGACAGTTCCACATCCATTCTCGGCGGTCCAGCGGATAGTGTAGTTCGTGTTGGGCGTTGAGGGCGTAAATACAACTGTAGGACTATTTATGGAAGGCGAAAAAGTCCCAGTACCGCCGCTAGGCGATGTGGAATCAATACTCCAAGTGCCTTGCGCAGTAACACTGTCAGCTGTGCCGCTTAGAAAAACAGGTGTGTTAATACAATAGGGCGAAGCAGTGCCACCAGAAATAGTAGGTACGCCTGGCGGTAAGCTAGATACAACTACTTGTACGGTATCAATTTCAAAATCACAATTACCTGCCGTTCCGCCACCAGGGTCTCCAGTAAGTTGAAACAAGTAAGTACCATCTGCCAAATTACTCAAAGGTGCATTCAAATCAAATTCGTTCGTCGCATTAATCGGATTCGTCGCTCCGGCCGGTGTTTGAATTGTATTCCAAAAAGGTTTCCAGTTACAATCAGGAAAGCGATTGCTCACACCAGCTAGGGTGGTTGAGTCAAAGCCGCAGGGGAGTGCTTGATCCGTACCGGATGTGACAGTGGCGTCGGCTCGTAAGCCCCAAGTGATTTCTTTGGTGTATGTATTACAACCGTTGAATATAGTTATCAAAAAGGTGTACAAACCATCTTTCAATCGATCACACTGAAGTGTGGGAGCAGCAGGGCATCCTGTAGTAGAAGGGCGTGCTGAAAGAGTAAAGGCTATAGACGAATTGGTGATGACGGAACTTTTCCATATTTCACTTTCTAGCCACGTCTGTGTAAAACTAGCCCCCTTCGGTAGCAACTCATTACACTTTGTGTCGGCAGCATTGGCGCCAGTAGCGTTGGCACTTCCTATTTTATTTATAAAATCAAGATTCGAGTACAGCGAATCCATGGGCCCAGAAATATATTGTACACTAACCACCAAGGAGTCTGAGGCAAAGGAGCGTATAAAACTTCCCGTTAATTCTCTACGACTCCCAACTAGGTTGGAGGAATTGCAACGGTTAGGGCCGTCGCCGATAACGATGGGTTGTTTGGTCTCAATGCGCATGGTATCATAAGAATTACAGCCTACATCATTAAAAGTATTATAGATAAAAATATAAGGAGCACCAGCAGAAGATAGCCCAGTTACGGTAGTGACTGGAACTGTATCGTTCGTGATAGTGGCAGGCGCACCACTTAGTTGCAACCATTTTACGCTTTCGGTATTGAGTGTTGTGTTTCCTGCAATAGTTACTGTGTTGGGTATGCTATCGCAAAAATAAATAGAGTTGGCCTCAGCCGGTGTTACGGTACCGGGTCCTGAAGATACAAATGAGGCTGTATCGGCTCCGGATACACAACCCGACCCACCGGTTACAGTCCATACTACTTCATAGGAACCAGGAATCATATTACAAATGGATGTGCTTGGACTACTAGCCGATGAGATGGTGGCGCTAGAGCCAGCTGGTTCGGTGAGGATGGTCCATGTGCCCGATCCATTTTGAGCACAGGTACCCAATAAAGTTTGACAAGAACCGCAAGCTGGCGGCACAAAAGCTGATACGGCACCTACATCATATCGAAAAGAAATAGTTCGTGTGCGCGTTTGGGAACAACCCGTAGCGGTATTAGTAGATCGCACAGAAATAGTATGGCTAATGGTGTTGGGAGAGCAAAAGCCATTCGGCAAGGGCGGGAACTGCACCGTGGGAGAGTTGCCTACAAAGTTTAGGGCTGTACCACCATTAAATGTTCCTTTGGTACCGGCCGAAGTAGTGGCTCGCCAACTAAGCGTATGACCAGGGGGTGCCACACCCGTTAAGCTAATTGGTGTACCGGGCGTGTAACAGCCGCTGAAAGAACCGCTTGGCGTAACCGCTGTGGCACCAGCTAAAACCGTAATATTTACTAAATCAGTAGCCGAACCGATACTACAATCGGAGTTCAAGGCAAATACGTAGGTTCCGGGGGCTGTAAGACCACTAGCGTTCGTGGAGAGCGAATTAGGGTTGACTATATTAGGTGTTACCGGACCTGAAGAGAAGGTCCAGGTTACTGTGGTATCAATAAAAGATCCGCCAACATTTCCTTTTAACCTAACGGTAGAATTGGCACAGACCGTTTGATCTATTCCGGCATTTACTGTACAATTTTGAGCAGACAAATTGAAGGTAGCCAACAGGAGGAAAAACGAATAAAAAATTTTGTAATTTATATTTACTTTAGATTGAAATACTGTATATAGACATTTTTTCATATTCCGAAGTTATAACTTTTATTTAAGATCTTTTAATTGATAAAGACTATTAATTCAGACCTGATTTCCTTTACATAGTAAGTGGTAGGTTTCTTCTACCGTACATCTTATTTTTCTCTCCATTAGCACCATGCATCAGAAAATCTGCTCCATGCTGAAATGCTGATAAAGTATACGCTTTTGCTGCTCACAAAACTTTCACTAGTGAAAAGAGGGGGGTACTATATATTTGAAGCCTTTGCTTATTTCAATTTTAACCCTTGCTACGATTCCTACTGCATATATATGGCTTAACTAATTATGGTATTTATGTACGCCTCAAGCTGCGAAACAATAAAGAATACGAAACAATAAAGAATGCGAAAATGTAAGAGGTTCAAAATAAAAGGTAAGAAAAGAATAGTTTATTATAGATGTTTTTGACAACCTGCTACATTTTATAGCCTTAAATTAAACTGTTTTTGGAAGTGAGTGTTGGTGGTACATAACTAACGGTTGCGTTTGAAGATAGAGAATAACAATCTATCAATTAACGAAAATAGCCACACGCAAGGCGTGGCTACACAAGCTAAACAATCAAAGACTGCTTTCTTTCTTGTGGATTAAAGTTAAAAAACATTTCTGAAATATGGTTATTTTTAAAGATTGCAACTCCTCTTACCAATGCAAAATCATAATAGTAGCGCTTTGCTGTGCACACAATGGCAAAAAGTCATGAACGGCAGCTTGAACAGTCTCCGTCCTAAATAAAAATTGATTAACTTTATAGGCTTGAACTTGAAAAAAAAATTATCCCTACTACTCTTTGTTATCATTATGCTAGGTCTCGGTGCATCTGCACAGCCTTATTCAGCCTATGTTGATGTACGCCAAGAGTTTTACGGTTTTGACAATGGTGCCCGGACCAAACTGGACCATTTGCGACCAGCGGATTATAAAATAGGTAAAAACGCTATCGTTTTTTTGGATAACCAAAGAATTTTCAAATTATATAAAAACGGAGTCGTTACTACGATTAGTGAAAATTTGTTTACTACTCAGTTCCAAATCTCTGATAATTTGATTTTATTCCGCAGCGCAAATATGATATCGGTGATAGATGGCAATGAGGTAGTTTTGTTATCTCGCTTATGCAAAGACTATGCTATGGGTGATAGTTTGGTTATGTTTTATGATCAAAACCGAACAACCTTTAATGGGTATCACAACGGCAAAATTACAGAGTTAGAAACCTATCTTCTTAAAGGAGACGACTTTCCGTTTAAAACGAATGTCAAAGTATCGGATAATATTTGTGCTTATATTAATTTCAATGATATTTTCAAGGCATTTTACCATGATGAAGTACTGACACTCGAAGATCAAAAAGTACTTGATTTTCAGGTGGGGCGCAATACAATAGCCTATAATGATATTAATAATCAGTTCAAAATTTTTTATAAAGGACAAACAATTAAGATAGATGCTTTCTCGCCGAAATCGTATCAAGTGGGCGACAATTTGGTAGCATTTGTAAATTATGAGGGTATTTTCAAAATTTTTCATGAAGGGAAGCTTTACAGCATTGGGTTTTATGAACCGCAATATGAGGTTACTGATTTCCTTGTAGCCTATGAAGCGCTAAATGGTTTTTTCCATGTTTTTTATGAAGGCAGAGATGAGGTATTAGAAAATTTCTATCCTCCTTCTCTTACCATGCAGTACAAATCATTGGTTTACACAAATCCTGCGAATATGTTGCGCCTATTTAGCAAGGGAACAACCTATAATATAACCAATCAAACCGTTACAGGCTATCGGCTGGATTATGATGTGTTACAGTACAAAGTAGGCTTTAATACATTTAAGTTTTTTGCTGATGGCGTGAATTTTTAATGCTGCTGACACCTAGAAGGTGCACATTCTGCCGAATCTAGCGATAGACGAATAGCCATAAAAGCGCAATCAAATTGATTCCAACACTCTTATACCTGAATCGAGTTCAGGGCAGGCGAAGCTGAAGCTGTCTGCCGAAAGGCAGGCTTGTTTC